>Ga0315279_10003409_pt1 | contig 22204 bp, 17 predicted proteins | sample YL17G06_20_MG_FD_203694 | JGI IMG/M metagenome (GOLD analysis project Ga0315279, IMG submission 203694) | Sediment microbial communities from Yellowstone Lake, YNP, Wyoming, USA - YL17G06_20 | ecosystem: Environmental > Aquatic > Freshwater > Lake > Sediment | place: USA: Wyoming | collected... | reverse complement strand
ACCCCCCTGCACGCCTTCGGCGTGGATGATGCTGGTTCTATCTCCCCATTCTCTTCCTAAAACACCGTTCTTAGTGAGGATCACTTCTATCAAGCGGAGGTGGATCACTTCTGCTTAGCGCCGAAGCGATACGAGGTATTCCTGCGCGTTTGGATGCGAGAATCCGTGAACGTGCGCTCAAAGAAGGCAGATCGTTGAACGAGATTGTCGTCGAGGCCTTGAAGGCAGGTATCGGCCTGTCGGGGAGTCCCGTCAGGCACACCGATCTCGATGATTTGGCAGGTACTTGGGTAAATGATCCCGAATTCGACAGGGCAATTCAGGAGATGGACAAGGCTGACCCGGAGCTCTGCAAACTCTTCGGAACCCGCAGGGCTGGGCTGGCAACGGTGTCAGGCAGGCCACCTCGGCACCCCTTGGTCTCCATGGAGCGAGGGTGCGCTCAGGAACGTTTCACGAAGCGGAGGTGGCGGACACAGCCCGCATAAACGAGATAGCCATCCACCTTTCCGGAGTTGCCGCGCGTGAAGCGGATTACCCGGCCGCGCGCATCGGAGAATGCGTCCGCGAAGGCCGGCACCAGGGCGACTGCCGCCTCCGGCCTGTGCCGCATCGTAAGCTTGCCGTCCTGCAGCTCCACGGAGTAAACAACGTCGAGCTCCTCGCTGTAATAATCTCCCCGGTACTCCTCCAGGTCGCGGGCGGACGGCGTGGCAAAAGGCACCGCGGTATAAATCTCAGGCCGGGATCGTCCGCTCACGAGGCTCAGGGTGTCGGGCTTTCCTGCACCCTCTGAATCGAAAACTACTTCACTCTGTCCGTTCAGCGACCTGAATCGATCCTGGCCCACAGGCACAAGCTCGACCCCTACTCCGCGGCCCGCTACAAACAGCTTGCCTTCCTTGATAAGCAGGCCAAGTACCTCGTCCGTGTGCATGTTCCGGTAGAGCCCGACCCTCTTTTTCACCTCTTCCTCGGATACAGTTATTGCCTTGGGTTTCTCGGGCTCGTGCAAAGATCCCGCGAGAAGAATATCGGCCACTTGATGAGCCAGCGCTGCAGGTTCAACATTGGCAAGGTTGCACAGAATCGCGATGGCTACCTTCTGGTCCGGAAACCTGGTGAGGAAGGCGCGATAGCCCGCCGTCGAGCCGCTGTGACTGATCTCCGGCACACCCTTGTATTCGCCAATATCTAGACCTAAACCATAGTCAATCGTCTGCCCGCTGTTGAGCTTTCCGCGGATCTGCATTTCGTCGATAAGAGGCCGGCCCGGAATGCGCGGGTGGAAGAAGTTCTCGCTCCAGATGAGGAGATCGCCTACAGTCGTGAGAAAACCACCATTGCCATAAACGTTGGTGAAGGGCATTTCTGTGTGGTAAGCACCACTTCCGTCCATTCTGTATGCGGTTGCCCTTCCCTTCACGATCCTGGTGAAATCATCGCGCCACTGAGAGTGCACCATTCCCAGCGGGTGGAAGATTTCCGTCTGACTGAACTCGGCCAGCGGCCTGCCGCTCGCCCTCTTGACGATCCAGGCAAGCAGTGAGTAACCGGTGTTGCTGTATAAGTATTCTTCGCCTGGAGGGAAATTGAGTTCCTTCTGCCGGCTCACGAGATAGAGAATCTCGTCGAGGGTATGGACGGTGCTGCCCGGCGGCCTGCCTGCAAGGGTCAGGAGTTCCCACTGATCTCGAAGGCCGGAGGTATGCGTCAGCAGATGGCGAATGGTAATCTTTTTTCCAAAGTCGGGCACCTCGGGCAGGTATTTGCGGATGTCGTCGTCTAGAGACAGTTTCCCTTCCCTCGTCAGGAGCAGGATCGCCGCAGCTGTATACTGCTTTGAGACGGAACCTGCTTCGAAGACGGTATCCTTGGTGATGGGAACGCTGTACTCCAGATTGGCCATTCCATAGCCACGGGTATAGACAACCTGGCCGTCGGTCCACACGCCCAACGCACAACCCGGGCAATCACGCTTGTCGACTCGGGTGAACACCTTGTCGATCTGCGCGGCAACGGTGCTGCCGGCGAAGTTGACTCCTTGGGCGGTTGTTGTCTCGGCAGGTTGTTCAGCTGCGATGGGCAGAAACAGGGAAAGACAAAAAAGTGCGACGCGTTTCACCGAGGTCATCCTCCTTGCCGAAGAGCTTACCACAGAGACACAGAGATCACGGAGATTCCGCGATATCTCTGTCTTCGGGGTGGATGCTTTGCAGAGTTCTCTTGTGGCAAAAGGTGGTTGGAGATAAAGTCAAACGGGCGTTGAGACGGAGAAGGCCCAAGTTCAGGCAACATGAGGAGCTGTTTCATGAAGCTTTCGACCTTTTCGGCAATTGTGATAGCCCTGTGCCTGGCGCAGGGGATTCCAGTTAAAGGTGGACAGATGACTCAGAAGAAGAGCGGCAGCGCGCCGACGGGCATCGCCAAGTCGGTGTTCGGGAAGACCAAAGAAGGTATAACCGTTGAGCTCTACACGCTCACGAATTCCAAGGGGATGACGGCTAAGATCATGACCTATGGAGCGACCGTCACGGAGTTGATCGTTCCCGATCGCAATGGGAAACCGGGGGACGTCATTCTCGGATTCGCCAATCTCGATCAATATCTGGCGGCCCAACCGTACTTCGGTGCAATAGTGGGCCGCGTTGGGAACCGTATCGCCAAAGGAAGGTTTCAACTGAACGGGGTCGAGTACAAGTTGGCCACCAACAACGGGCCAAACCATCTGCACGGTGGACTGAAGGGTTTCGACAAGGTGGTATGGGAAGCGAAGCCGGTCGCGTCATCGGAGGGCCCATCGATCGAGTTCAGCTACCTGAGCGCTGATGGAGAAGAGGGATATCCGGGCAACCTCTCGTGCAAGGTCGTCTACACACTGACGGAAACAAATGAACTGAAGATCGACTACACGGCAACCACCGACAAGCCCACGCCGATCAATCTGACGAATCATGCCTATTTCAATCTGGCAGGCCCCGGCTCGGGAGACATCCTTGGGCATGAACTGATGTTGGTCGCGCAGCGTTACACCCCGGTGGACGACACCCTCATCCCATCGGGCGAAATCGCCAGTGTTGTCGGCACTCCGATGGACTTCACGAAGCCCGCCAAAATCGGAGCCCGCATCGATAAAGTCAAGGGAGGATATGATCACAACTACGTGCTGGACAGCGGCGGGTCGCAAACTCCCGTGCTGGCTGCGCGAGTCCGGGAAGCAAAAACTGGCCGGGTTATGGAGGTCCTGACAACACAGCCGGGCGTGCAGTTTTACACCGGCAACTTCCTGGACGGCACAATCACAGGCATTGGCGGGGTGTACAAAAAGCAATACGGCTTTTGTCTGGAGACGCAGCACTTTCCCGATTCGGCCAATCATCCCAACTTCCCGTCTGCCGTCCTCAAACCGGGGCAGACCTACCGGCAGACGACGATCTACAGGTTTTCCACGGAATAGGTAACACCACAGGGACACAGAGAAAACAGAGAATCTCTGACATCTCAGTGTCTCTGCGGTGAAAGGAAATAGACATGAGCGGAATGAGATGTCTTACTTTGGCGATGGTCCTCGTGTGGCTGTCATTCCCAGTCCTTGCCCAGCAAGCCGCGTCGGAACCCCCGTGGACACTCCTTTGGGAGGATGGTGCTCCCGGGGCTCTTGGTGACGGAGATGTCGACAAGCCAGCACTGCGCATCTACCTGCCCGATAAAGCCAAGGCTGCAGGAACGGGGATCGTGGTGTGTCCGGGAGGAGGTTATGGGCATCTGGCGCTGGGGCACGAGGGTCAGCAGATCGCAGAATGGCTGAATTCGCGGGGTGTCGTTGCTTTTGTGCTGCGCTATCGCCTTGGACCTCGATACCATCATCCCACGCCATTGCAGGATGTGCAGAGAGCTCTGCGTTATGTGCGCAGAAACGCTTCTGAATTCGGCGTGGCGCCAGACCGCATTGGCGTCTGGGGATTCTCCGCCGGCGGCCACCTCGCATCGACAGCCGGAACGCATTTCGATGCTGGAGACCCGAATGCCCCTGACCCCATCGACCGGGTGAACTGCCGCCCGGATTTCATGATCCTGGCTTATCCGGTGATCTCATTTGCTACGGAATATGTGCACAGCGGTTCTCGCACAAATCTGCTTGGAAGCTCTCCCGATCCGAAACTGGTGGAAAACCTGTCCAACGAGAGAATGGTCACGCCGCAGACACCGCCGACCTTCCTCTTCCACACGAACGCGGACAAAGGGGTGCCGGCAGAGAACAGCGTTCTCTTCTATCTGGCACTGAGGAAGGCAGGAGTACCCGCGGAGATGCACATATACGAGCGCGGGCAGCACGGCGTTGGCCTCGCACCTACCGATCCAGTGCTGTCAACGTGGGCCGGCCGGCTGGAGGACTGGCTGAAAGTCCGGGGCTTGCTGCCCGCCGCCCAGTAAGTCAAACCAAATCTGCAAAACCTGGCCCTGCCGCACATTTATGGTCACCATGTCAACGAAGACGAAGTTGAAGAGGTGCTCGCGTTCGGCTTGGCGCACATCCCGGGCTGGGGTATCGGACCAGCGCTGGTGGCTTTTGGCACCGGCGCGGCAACCACGCTGTTCTACGTGTGGAAGCGGGATCTCCTGGCCATCATTATCGCGCACGTCATCGAAGACATCGTCAGCTTGGTGCTGTTGCCTCCGGTGAGTCCCCGCTGATGAGGTAATCGTCTAAACCGCGGCAGCAGCGGACGCGCTTGTTGTGTCTCGCCGTGCTCTTCGCGGCATTTACCGCAGAGAGCACGGGGCATCCAAAGACGTTGTGCGTGATCTGTGTAATTAATTCGCGATTCCTTCGCTTCCTGGCAACGATTCTGGCTACCTTTAGAGAATACAATTTGCGAGAAGCTGGCAGCACGCAACAGGCAGCAAGCAGTAAGAGTCAAGAAAGAAACAACATCTGGGTTTGATACTGCCGGCTGCCATCTGCCTGCTGCCTGCTTGATACTACAGTCATTAATCTCTCGAGACTGACTAGCTGTGACCGCTTCGATCGCGGCTGCTGGGCTGCGCCATGGTCTTTGCTTTACATTTCCGAAGGATCTGAAGATACTTCTGACAACGCTGAGGATGGGGGCAGTCATGAGTGCGAATCGAGTCTTTCTTGCAGTGGATCTGGGCGCGGAAAGCGGACGCGTTGTGGCGGGCAGCTTCGACGGTGAAAAGCTATCCCTCGAAGATGTCCACCGGTTTGCCAACACACCTGTTAGAGTGCTCGGCAGCCTTCGCTGGGACATCCTGAATCTCTTCGCGGAGATCAAGCGCGGGCTGACAGCGGCGGCGCGCAAGTACGGATCTTCGCTCGCAGGCATTGGTGTCGATACCTGGGGGGTTGACTACGGGCTTCTGGATAAGAAGGGGGAACTCCTGGGCAACCCGGTTCATTATCGGGACAACCGGACCGATGGCATGATGGAGGAAGCTTACAGGAGGCTGCCCAAAAGAGACATCTACTCCTGCACAGGCATCCAGTTCATGTTTTTCAACACAGTTTACCAGCTGCTCTCCGAGGTCGTGCACCAAAACCCGGCGCTGGCGGTTTCGGACCGGCTGCTCTTTACGCCGGATCTTCTGAACTACTGGCTTACCGGAGAAAAAGTCAACGAGCGAACCATTGCGAGCACCAGTCAGATTTATGACCCGCAATGCCGGCACTGGTCTAAAGTCGTCATCGAGAAGCTGGCCCTGCCGGAGAAGATCTTTGGGGAAATCATATCTCCGGGCGCTGTCCTGGGACCTCTCTTGCCTGAGGTTGCGGATGAGACCGGAGTAGGATCGTTGAAGGTGGTCGCTCCAGGATGCCACGACACGGCTTCGGCCGTCGCTGCTGTACCGGCGGAAGGCACCCGGCACGCCTATCTCAGTTCGGGAACGTGGTCGCTCATAGGCGTCGAAAGCGCTCAGCCCATCATCAACGACAAGAGCTTCGAGATCGGCTTCACCAATGAGATCGGCGTCTGCAATACAGTTCGAGTGCTGAAAAACATCAGCGGCCTCTGGCTGGTGCAGGAGAGCCGCCGGACTTGGGCGTCCCGGGGAGAGGATCTGGGTTACGAGGAATTGACCAAGCTAGCAGAGGAGGCTTCGCCCTTCGCATCATTGATCAATCCGGACCACCACGCTTTTGCGGCACCGGGGGACATGCCGGCGCGAATCCGGGATTTTTGTACGCGCACTGGCCAGAAGGTGCCCGAGACCAAAGGGAGCATCGTGCGGACAGCCTTGGAAGGCCTTGCTCTCAAGTACCGCTGGGTCCTCACAAAGCTCGAAGCGCTGGTCGGCCACCGGGTGGAAGTGCTTCACATTGTGGGCGGCGGTACCAAGAACAGGGTCTTGAGTCAATTCACGGCCAATGCCATCAATCGCCCGGTAATAGCGGGGCCAGTGGAGGCAACTTCCGCCGGAAATGTCCTGCTGCAGATGATGGGCACGGGTGATTTGCGTTCTCTGGCCGAAGGACGGGAGTTGGTTCGCCGGTCTTTCGAGACAGAGACCTTCCTGCCAGTCGACCCGCATGCCTGGGATCAGGCTTACGGCAAGTTCGTCAAAATCGCAGAAGCATGACGCTCGTCCATAGGGTCGGCGTCGAACGGAGGAGATTATCATGGTAAGCAAGGAAGTCACTGGGATGCAGGAAGCGCCGAACCGTTGGGTCGGCCGCTTCCCCAAGGTTGGTATCCGGCCCATCATCGACGGACGCAGGCGCGGCGTAAGAGAGTCGCTGGAGGGCCAAACCATGGAGATGGCAAAATCCGTCTCCAAGCTTATTTCGGATAATCTGCGTTACTCGAATGGCCGGCCTGTGGAGTGCATCATCGCCGACAGCTGTATTGGCGGCGCAACAGAGGCGGCCATGGCAGCCGACAAGTTCGCGCGCGCAGACGTGGGCGTATCGTTGAGCGTGACGCCAGCCTGGTGTTACGGATCCGAAACCATGGACCTGGATCCCCTGATGCCGAAGGCGATATGGGGCTTTAATGGGACGGAACGGCCCGGCGCGGTATACCTGGCCGCCGTCCTTGCCGCACACAACCAGAAAGGGCTTCCGGCATTCGGCATTTACGGTAGGGATGTCCAGGACGCTTCCGACGCCAGAATTCCCGAAGACGTGAAAGAAAAGATCCTGCGCTTTGTGCGTTCTGGCGTGGCGGTTGCAACCATGCGCGGAAAGAGCTACCTGTCCGTGGGAGGGGTCTCCATGGGCATTGCAGGCTCGATCGTCGATCAAGCCTTCTTCGAAAGCTACCTGGGAATGCGCGTTGTCGCGATTGACATGACTGAGGTGGCGCGCCGGATGGATCGTGCGATCTACGATCACGACGAGTACGCAAGGGCATTAGCGTGGGTCAAAGCGAACTGCGAGGAAGGCAAGGACTACAATCCGCCGACAAGCAGACGCAGCCGGGAGCAACTAGATCGTGAATGGGAGATGTCAGTCAAGATGGCACTCATCACGCGCGATCTCATGGTCGGCAACCAGAAGCTTGCTGGGATGGGTTATGGCGAGGAAGCGCTCGGCCACAACGCGATCCTTGGGGGTTTTCAGGGGCAAAGGCAGTGGACCGATTACCTGCCAAACGGCGACTTCCTGGAAACAATTTTGAACACATCGTTCGACTGGAACGGCATCCGCCCACCTTACGTCGTGGCCACTGAAAACGACAGCCTCAACGGTGTCAGCATGCTCCTCGGCCACCTCCTCACCCACACGGCGCAGATATTCGCCGATGTGCGGACATTCTGGAGCCCGCAGGCCGTTCAGCGGGTAGCAAAGCACAAGCTCACCGGCAAGGCGGCGGGCGGCATATTGCACTTGATCAACTCCGGGTCGGCCGCCCTCGACGGAACAGGCCATCAGCAAAGAAACGGCAAACCTGTCCTGAAGCCGTCCTGGGAAATAACCGGAGCGGACGTTGCGCGCTGCCTGAAGGCGGTGACTTTCCATCCGTCGATGACGGAATACTTCCCGGGTGGAGGCTGGTCAACCAAGTTCACAACACGCGGCAATCTGCCGTTGACCATGATTCGAATGAACATTGTCAAGGGGCTTGGTCCAGCCCTCCAAATCGCCGAGGGCTATTCCGTCGAGTTGCCGGCAGCGGTGCACGCGATCCTTGACGAACGCACCAACCCGACCTGGCCTACTACCTGGTTTGCACCGAATCTCACGAGAGGCGCCGCTTTCCGCGACGTCTATTCGGTGATGAACAACTGGGGAGCCAACCACGGCGCCCTTTGCTTCGGCCACATCGGAGCAGATTTCATTTCGCTCGCTGCGATGCTGCGCATACCGGTCTATATGCATAACGTCCCGGAGGAGCGTATCTTCCGTCCGAGCGCATGGACGCCTTTCGGTTCGGCGGATCTGCAAGGCGCGGACCTCCGTGCCTGCGCGAACTTCGGCCCTCTGTATAACCGATGCGGCGCATAAAGCCGCACTGAAAGCCCGCAGCAGGCAGTTGGCAGCAGGCAGTAAAAGCTTTGGAAGAAACGGAATCTAAACCGCAGACTGCAGACCGCCGGCTGCCTACCTCAGCGCCCTTTTAGTGCCGAAAGCGTATGGCAGAATTCCTTCTCGCATCGCTGACCGATATGTAAGTTCTCTTTGCAGACCTGCCCTTCCAGTCCCAGTCAAGCTATTTTATCCGCGCTATCCGGCCTTTGGTTGGGAATCGGACGAAAAGAAGCGGGTCGTGGCTCGGGACAACGCGCTCCGACGCACCTGCGAGGCTCACCATGCGATCCAGTGCTTTCAGGTTCCCCTCGCGGTCGCCGGGCGTAAAGGTAGGAATAGGTGTTCGCGTTTCGAGATTCCTGTACAGGTAACAGTTGTCGGACGCGAGAACAAAAGGAGGATTCCCATCGATACGGATGTACTGGGAGGAAAATGTATGCCGGGCCCCGGTGAAGACGCGTATTCCTGGCAGAATCTCACGATCGTCTCCGTCAACAAGCCTCAGTTTTCCTTGTGTGTTTCGGCGCAGCAAAACAAGCATGTCCTCGGGATCGATTCCTCCGTGATCCCCTCCTGCCTGCCACGCCAGTCCCGTGTAGTAGGCGAATTCATCTTTCTGGATCCAGATTGTCGCATTGGGAAAGAGTTCGACGCCTCCGACATGGTCCCAGTGAGCGTGACTGATAATGGCATCCGTAATTCCAGTGGGATCAACGCCCGCCTGGCGAACCGCCTCATCCGGTCGGATGAAATCCTTAACCTTGAAGCGATCCATCCAATTTTGCCGATAAAAGCCGGCGTCGAGCAGGATGCTGCGCCCCTCGCCGCGAACCAGCCAGAAAACCAGGGGAATATCGATCTTCTCGTTCGCGGCTGCGCCGACCACGAGCCCTGAAACAGGAAACTGAGGAATGGTGCCGTAGCGGATCGCTTCAATCGTGTAATCCGGTGCTGAGAGAGAAGAGGTCACAAACAGTAACGATGAGGCTATCGCGAGAATTACCGGTTTCATAGCTCACTCCGTTAAAGAAGTGAAGAAGAGCGTCAACACTGCCATCAGACTCAGCATCAAGACCCGTTTCATCGCTGTCCCTTCCTCTCCAGCGATCTCAGCGCGAAGGCATAGGCCCCGATGGCGACGGCCTCGCTGGTACCGAGACGTGAGATTCCAACTGCCGTGCGCTGCATCGGATCGTATCGGATCTTGCGCGTCGAACCAGGAACCGTGATCTCGCGAACTTCGCCCTTCAGGAAGCTGTCGCGCTCCGCAGAATCTTCTATGTTGAAAGCTCGGGAAATCAACCGGGGCAACCCGTTGTTGTAAGCGGCGTTCATTGCGGCGACGAGAGGAGGCAGAAACAGCGGATAGGCGCCCGAAATGCCGCCCCCAATTACGGCCAGGGCGTCCACGAGGGTTAGAGCTTGTGCAAGGACATCGCCTGCCACCTCTGCCAGCCGGCGAAACGCTTCCACAGCTGCAACTCGGTTGCCCTCTGCTCGTCCCATTCCGATCTCGAATATCACCCTCGGCTCGGGCGCCTGCTCGACGGAGATCCCACATTGGCTTGCATACACCCGCCGTACCGCTCGGATCGAAGCCCCCTCCTCGGCGTTAACAGCGGGATCGAGTTTGTTCCGCAGCAACCACGCTTCTCCCCCGACGGAGTTGTCGCCGATAAACAACTCACCGTTGTGAACGATGCCGCCGCCGAGCCCTGTCCCGAGCGTAATGCCAAACAGGTTGCGATAGCGCTTGGGGCTTCCCGCCTTCTCGAGCAGCTGATTCACGTACGGCAGGAAGCCCGCAATAGCTTCACCGTATACAAACAAGTCGCCGTCGTTATTGATGAAGACCGGAATTCCAAATTTCTCTTCGAGGAATGGACCCAGCGCTACGCCGCCCCGGAACGCCGGCAGGTTGCTAAGATTGTTGGTAATGCCCGCGGGGTAATCTGCCGGTCCGGGAAAGGCAAAGCTGATCGCCACGGGCGGTTCCGGAAGCAATCGCTTCAGACTCTGAAAGCCGTTGACGATATTACCCAGACATCGATCGAGATCATTCGGTTCCGACGGAAGAGACATCGGACCAACCATCAACTGGTTGCTGCGGATGGCCGAGAATTTTAATCCCGTACCACCGGCATCTAGCGTCATCACAATGCGCTTATCTTCACTGGGTTCGATCTGCATAGATCTCCTTGACTACTTTGCCACCGGCGCGTTCCTTAAATTCACGCCGGCCGCCCACGTGATGCAGAGAATCGCCGCCAACGGCACAAGAAAGCCCATCTGCACAGAATTGGTGGCGTCGGCCAACAAACCCGTGAGCGGCGGGAGGAAAGCGGCCCCAACGATTGCAGTCACCATCAACCCCGATAAGGCGTTGGTGTGTTCGGGCATGCTGTCGACCGTTATCGAAAAAACCAGCGGGAAAATGTTGGCAAAACCTAGACCCGCGAGGAAGAAACTGGCAGCCGCAACAGATCTAAAGGGGAAGAACAACCCAAGCAAGCCGACAATCGAGAGCAGGCAGGTGATCATGAAAAACGTTTTAGGCCTGATCCAATTCAGCACGACGCCTCCCGAGAAGCGGCCGATAATGAGCGCAGCGAAAAACAGCCCGGTGCCCAGCAATCCCGTCTTTGCGATGTCAATGCTGAACCGGTCCTTGAGATAGAGGGGAATGGTCGCGCTGACCGACACCTCAGCTCCGACATAAAGGAAAATGGCCAGCACCATCATCAGGACGTAGCCGTTCTTCAGCAACGCCAGGCAAGAGCGGAGTGTGGCCGTCCCATGGCTGGACACCGGAGTCGTTTTGACGCTCATCGTCGCGGCCGAGAGCAACGTGATGATGATAGCCGCACTATAGACGGGGAATACCACCTGCCAACTCAGCCCGAAAGCCCGAGCGGCGATCACCGGGATGAGCGGTCCCGAGAGCGAGCCAATCGCCTTTACGAACTGCGCCAGCGAGAGATTCCGTGAATACTTTCCTTCTTCGGAAACGTCCCGCATCAGTGGATTCCCGGCCACCTGCAATGTCGTAGCGCCGGCCCCTAAGAGGAGGACAGTCAGCAAAAACACTGAAAAGGTGGAAAAGCCCATGATCGTTGGGATGAGCAGGCCTGCCAGCATGATGCACAGCCCCAGAATTAAAATGAACTTCTTGCCCTTCTTGTCCTGATACACTCCCATGGGTATCGAGAGGATCCCGAACATGATGAAGGCGGTGAAGGCGATCAGTTGGGCCATGAAGGTGGAAAGGTTGAACTGCTGCTTCCCGAGACTTACAAAAGGTCCCGCGGCATCGCCGAAGCCCATGGCGAGAAAGGCGAGGAAGACGGGTGTGGCCTGGTAGATAGAAGGCCTGGTAACGCGACCTGATGGCACTTGGACATCTGATGTCGTTGGCATTGTGACATCCTCACGGAGTTAAGATACTGCTGCTTCGCCTGGTACTGAGCCCTGCACCTCGAGATGAGAGATCCCGGCGTGGTTTTTATACTTACACTCGGGCGAAAGGGCAAAGTCCCTAAAAGGCCAGGACAACTCGACCGCTCCACGGCTTGTTGCGCAAGAAACCGACCCAATCTACCTCCGCCACCTGCTCATATCAAGCACGGCGTAGACCTCTTTGTGGTCAGGCATGGCCGGGGTTAAGATCACTCTCGTTGAACAAACCGCTGCGCGGTAGCTGCTGTGTCCATGGCTTGTTTTCTCCCATTGATTGGTCAGTCCTCGCGGGGTCTGTTTCCTCACTTTCTTGTCACTTCCCGATATCCTCCTTTTGGTTTTGCGCGCCAGCCGGCGTCGGAGATTCCCGAGGGCTCCTTCCAAGGGCAAAATGTTGGTGACCAAACCAGATTTCCTCTTGAAAGGGGGAATTCGCTCATAGCTCCGCCATGCGGCAGGAGGTCTCGTTCGGTCTGTGGAGCCTGCTCAAGAGATTTGCACTTCGTCTACATCCTCCTCCAGCGCTGCGGCGGCAATCGGCGGCGGCCTTGAAGGCAGTCCGAGGCAATCCAAAACCTTGGTCGATCCCTTCGGCTACTTGACAGAACTGCAGAGATATATCGAAGATGATTCCCGCAATCCCGGAGGGTGGATGCCTCGGAACTACGGGGAGAGCATAGAACGCAGCCGGGGAGTATCGCCGCCTTGTCTCCAACCTATCGCCGCAGGGCAAGGGAGAGAGGCTGACCGGATTGAGAGATGAAGCGCAGCCAGCCGGTCGCAATGTTCGCTGTGGATGTGCCGAGCAGAACAAACTGCGTCGTGTAGCCCCCTCCGGCCGCAAAATGCGGAAAGAACATATCTGATGCCGTGTCGGAACTGGTTTCCTCAAAGGGCATCGTAGTCGTAATCAGGAAATCCCCGCGCTCGTTGTTTCTTCCCCTTATTCCCGTCACATAAATCCCGGAGGAGCCGTTCGCCGTTATTCGGAGTACTCCCTGAAACGGCCCTTGCAGCGCGCCAAACCCTTGCATTTGATTCAGAAACATTGCGAGCTGCCCATTGGCCGGTACCGTGGCCGACCCCTTCATTCCTGTTGATGTGCCTGCCAGTGTCAGCAGTTCCAGGCTCACCGTCATCGCGTCAGCGGATGTGTTCGCAATCGCAATGCCACTCTGAATCTGAGAGCTGTCCGCGGAGGCCTCCACATAGAGCCGAAGGTTACTGGAGGCCCTCACAGCAGGAACCCCGGCCTCCGAAACAGTTACTCCGTTTGATCGGTACGAGAAAACGCTCAGCCCTGAAGGAGCAATGTTCCCTGAAGCGGGCACCGCCCGAACCGAACCCGCCTGGATCACGGCCCCCTGGCCTGCCGTCCGGAATCTTCTCGAACTCTTCGGCGCAATAGAGTAAGAAAAGCTGCTGCCGCTTACGCCGTCCACGGTCACTACGGCCGGTTGGGCTGCCGCCGTAGCCGTCCCCTGACCGAAAAACTGCAGCGAGCCCGTCATTGTCGTGCTGCTGCCGTTGACCAGCTGAATCTCCGTGCTCCAGCCGCCGCCGTCCGCAAAGTGGGGAAAGACAACAGTCGCATTATCGTTTGTGTTCAACGGCGAAACAGGCAAGGTGGTGATGACGAATTCGGACCTTTCATTTGTCACTCCGCGCAGCGCGACCACAGCAACCGGCAGGTCCGAAACGAACGTGAAAGTTCCGTTGATTGACGCGCCTCCGACAAACGGGGGCTGGTCAAGAAATACCGCAATCTGGTTGTTCGCGGCAATGGTCGTCGAGCCGGCACCGAAGTCCTTCCCATTCTCGTCGGTGAAGTAGAAGGATATGTGCGCCGGCTGACCGTTGGGATTTGCCATAGCCACGCCCGTGTCGATCGATCCTCCGACTTCCGCGTAGAGCCTGCCGGACTGGACACGTGACGAAGCCGGAACTGATGCTTCCGTCACAAGAACTCCGTTCTGGCGGAAACCGAAAATGGCCAACCCGGAGGGAGAACTGGTTGCGGCATCCGGCTGGATATACCCGTAGCCGGTGTTAACCTGACTCGAACTGTCCTTCGCGGTTACAGCCTGACCTCCTGCAAATACCCCAAATGGCACCTCGCTCTTCTGAATGTTGGCATCGATGCGATCAGCCAGCAGGATGATCGCGTCGAACGGTTGCAGCGTCAGACTGCCGGGAACCGGCTGGCCGTTATTGACATCCGGCGCCTGAGTGCCCTTAATCCTCTTGATTTTGGTTCGCTTCAACGCTCCGGCGAGTTCGTCTGCGGAGAAAGTATGTGGTGTCTTCAGAGGGTTAACGAGCACAAAGCCGTTCTCAAAATCCCTTCGCCATGGTCCAACACCGCCTTGATACAGGCGAACATTGTCGAAGGCCACCTTCCCCCCGCCGCCCGGGAGAAATAAACCGATATTCCATGCCCCTGAAGAGTCAACCGTAAAAGGAAATCGAGCTGTTCCCGAGTCGCCGGCTACAATGCCGGGCAACCCGATGGACTCCATGGTACGACCGGCTCCCATACTGTATGTGTTCACGCCTGGGCTTGAGTCGGCCGTTTCGATAATGCGCCAGTCGAAGGTGAGCAGGTAGGTGTTCGGCGCTGCCAGGGGAACTAAGTCGGTGTTTGTACTTACGCTTATGAATCCTCCTTTCGTATGGTCCGGGTTGTTGATCACCAGGCTACCGTTCCCTGAGATCACGTTGCCTTTAGTCTGGCTCACATAGACAGCACTGGGCTGGCTAGTTTGGAACGATGGTGGGAGCGATCCACTCTCGAAATCTTCCTTAAATATCAAAGAACCGGGAGGCGTCAGTTCTTGCGCGTCCGTTAAAGGCTGCCCAAGATAGCCCTTGTAGCTAGGGTCCTGTGCCGCTGTTCCTGCGGAATCCACGGAGTATTCGTCAAACCAGAGCGGAGCACTAAGGTTTCCGTGCAGGTCGTACCAGTAAAATCCATCACTCAATAGTGCAGTGCCCATGCCGAATCGTTGTCTCTGAATATCCTCAGCGGTCGGCGTGCTATATAAATGCGACACCCCACTTGCAGCTTCTGGGCCGCAATTATGAAACAAATTGATGCGGGGAGTTAGCGCAGCAGCCTGCATCGTTTGATAGGCATCGAATGCCTCTCGCCAGCCGGCCGTCGAGGGAACAACCGATAACCATGATGCATTCCAATTGGCATTTACGTTTTCGAAGATATAGCCGTTCACATATGGGGCGAGTGGGAGGTCTGGGAGCGGACCGGCGTTACCAACGATCAATTGTTGATTGCCATGGGAATTCCGAAATTGCTGCAACATCCCGATGGCAGCAGCCCTGGTCATATCGCTTGCCCACGCGGGAGTTTCGTCTCGAAGGCCATTCCGATTGTAGTCGGTGTCGATAAGCGCTGGATCACCGGAATTGAGGATGTGCGGATTGACTCGGCCAAACAAGTTATCAAAGAACACACCTTCCCACATTCCCGAAGGAAAGACAGTCTGTTTCAGCCAATTCAGCATGTAGGTGATGTAGGTTTGGCCATTCACAACCGGGCAAAATGGCGAGATGTTCATTTTGCGGATATAAGGATAGTCAGGATCAGGGACGTAATTGCCCTTTGAGTCCCTCAGGTACCACTCGTCGGCAAGACCTTTGAAGAAATCATAATCCACACTCGCGTCGCTATAGACGGGTGCCGGAATATCTCCCTGCTCTTCGGCAATTCGATAAGGCAGGATAACCATGAAAGGATTCATCTGCCGCAGGCGGCGGATCGAATCCGGGTACTGCGTCCGATTATCGACGCCGAGTCCGGCGATCACGTCGGCGAATGCCAGGGTTCCTTCGAACTGATCGAGGGAAATCCGCAAGGGTGGCCCCTCTGCCAGTCCTCCCCTCCAGGCTTGCGGCAGAGTTGCACCCAATATGAACTTTCCAAGGCGCGGATAGGGCAATTGGCCAAGTCTGGCGAACGAAGCTGGCGGAGTGCTTGTCTGGATGGTGTTTTGCCTATAGACGGCAATGTTGTCGATGACCACATCAGAATCAGGCCGGGCAGATATGTAGAACTCGTAAGAGCCGGCGCCGGCTGTTTGGGCTCCGCTGGAGAAGGTCCCCGTGGTGGGGGCATTTCTCAGGAGAGGTGAAAGGCTCACCTGCAATTGCCCATCATTGCTACCCGCCGGCAATAGCCGGAGGAAGAGGGAATCGTCAGAAGTCCCGGGCTTGAGAATCCTATACTGGAACTCCACGATGTATGGCGTATTGCCAAGGAGCTGAAGACCGGCGGAACTGCTGGCGATGGTTCCAGAGTTCGTCAGGCGAATGGATGCTTTTCCGGAAATAACCAGCGCAGGATCTGAGGTAATCGAGGAACTTATCAATCGAAGCCCGGAACCAATCCCCGGCGCCAGCTGCTCAGCGTTCTCAGATGCCGCCACCTTGCCCGAAACGGTCTCAGTGATTTGAATATCATCGATGACGATTGAACCCGTTCCGTCGATCATCCAGCGGATGTGGTAGTCCTGATAGGGCCCAAGCGTATTTGTGAAAGTAGCTGTGCCTGCACTGCCCGTCGTTCCGTTGAAGGTCCATCCCGACAGAAAGCTCCCTGCAGCTCCTCCTGTAGGTGAATAGAAGATACATGAGAAGCTGGGATTAGGAGTGACCAGAATGCGGTACTTAAATGTGACCTGGTAGGACTGAGATGGGTTCAAATGGAAGGTGTCGGGGTTGGTGAGCAAATAGGGCATATGTGGCACAGTTCCCGAATAGCTTCCCTTGATCGAATGGGCTCCGCTGATTACTTCTCCGGGAGCACTCGTGATCGACCCGACGTCAGCAAGCAGAAAGCTCGGCCCCACAACAGGCTGCATGGTTTCAACATCATCGAAATAAATCTGCTTGTAGGAATTCCGCCAGGCCGTGGGTGTGCTCTGAGAGAACGAGTCCCGTGAGCCAGACGCCATGAAAGGTATGCCAACCAGCAGGAGACAAGCCAGCATTCTCCGGCATAGCCAATGAGAAATGATCAGTGCAGCTGGATGACGTGCCTGAAAAGATGCCATTCTGCTACTCCACTGTTCAAGCATATCGAACCCCCTGGACCAGCAGGCCGTTTCGATCCTGACCAAAGAAAATCAATGAAACTGGGAATGTATCATATTATCGCCTAGACATAGGGCCGTCTCTGCGAGAGCCTGACCCCGATTGTATACTTCACCGAACACCTTAGTAAATCCTGCCTTTCTTGACGATCCTCTGGAAAAGGGGATCAGGCAACTATCTCCCTTATATCCGTTTGGAGTTCTTTGAGGTAGGTTTCAGAAGCGCACCTCTAAGGCTCGATGAGCTCTAAGAGCCTCAAAGCATTCCGGTAAAGGGGGGGCGCTGTGCGCGAACGCCCTGACACGGTTTGGCCTGCATCGTGTCAAGCTGACAGGCGGGGTCTATGATCGACTCATTCAATAAACTGAAGGGCTAGATCATGAAAAGGAAGGCAGTATACTTGTGACGCGTCCCACCGGATTCCGAAGAATTGCAGATTGTCGATTGAGATGCGAAGATAGTGATATGCAATCCGCCATCCGAAATCCGAAGTTCCTTCTTTGCTTGTTTATCCTCAACCTGCTGCCAGGGCTGTTTGCGCAGGGGCTCAGAACCCCGTATACGATCTCCGGCCGTGTAATGCAGCCTGACAACAGCGCGGCGATACGCGCCGTGGTCAATATCACGGATCAGGCCGGCTTCAACCGGGAGGTATATGCCGATGAGGCGGGGCGATTCGAGATAAAGGATTTGCCGCGTGGCCGGTATCATCTAACGGCAATGAACCCATCCGCACCCGATCAGTCAGCAGACCCGGTGGTGGTGGAACTCAACTTTTCCTCAACCTACCAGGTGTCTGCCCATATATATCTTCGGAATCGGGACACGAAGCCAGCCACAGAACAGAAGAAGCCTGGCGTTGTCACTCTTGGAGAGGAACGGGAAGAGGCGCCAAAGCCAGCCAGGAAGGCTTTCGAGCGGGCGATGAAACTACGCGGCGAACAGCAGTATGACCTGTCTCTGAAGAGCTTTAATCGTTCTGTCGAACTCTTCCCTTCCTATTTCCAGGCGCTGGCCGAGCGCGGCCACCTGCTCATGACTATGGAGAAGCTACCCGAGGCATTAAAGGATTTCCAGCGTGCACTCGAGCTGAATGCCCGCTACGGGGTGGCCCTGCGCGGCTTGGGCTTGTGCAAATTCCAACAAGGCAAGTATGCCGAAGCCATCCAGGATCTCGAGCACGCTGCGGATGCCGAGCCGGGCAACGCCACCAACTATTATTTCATGGGCATCGCGGGCGTAGCGCTCGACCGGCGCGAGCAGGCGCGCGCCGCCCTGCAAAAGGCTCTCAGCATCGACCCGATCGCGTCTGTCCGGGCGCATGTCCACCTGGCAAGCTTGTTGATCAAGGAGAGACGCCCTCAAGAGGCAGCCCGGGAAATCGAGGCCTACCTGGAAGCCGTGCCGAACCCGTTCGATGCGGAAAAACTCCACGCCCTCTTATCGCAGCTCCGAGCTGCTCCGAACCCGTGAACCCAATGAAAACTGTTCAGATTCCCCGTCTGTGACCACAACAGGTATCTCGGAATCGGGATAGTATGCGGAGATCTTTTCGATAAGCATGGCCCCGTAATCCTGATCTTCCGGACCGGCATTGATGTGCAGATGTTTCAGTGTGTCGAGTGTCAAGTACGAGAGATGCACCATTCCTGTTTTCGCCGTTGGGGTGAACTTGACGAGGACCAATCCTCGGCCCTTGTTCTTGTGTCCCTTCAATGCCGATCTGACAATCGAATGCTTGTGCTCATGGAGGACTCTTTTCCGCATCATTTCGAAACTCTCGCTTGTCATAAACCCTCCTGGGACCTCGAAAGGCCCCGGTCTGAATTCGGGCTATTGGAGATGAATCCAGCGGCTGATCTTTCGTGTCACTCAGTGAACCACTCTCGCCGAAGTACGAAACTTGCGGCCTCGAGGAAGTCCAATTTGCGTTTGATCTCGTTGGCCGCGGGCTTCGATGTTCTCGACGTCCGCAACTCTCGTTTCGATCTCCTGCAGCTTATGCTCGACCTCCGCGAGATCGGTTTGCGTAACGACACGCCTCTCGTCCGCAATTTCAGAACGCGCTTCGAGACGCTTGATCCTTCGCTCTAGAGCGGTACGATCGGCCATCCACCAAACAAAGACTATAAGCGGAGGAACGAGCACGGCAAAAAGCCACCATGCAGCAGCAGATCCGTGGACAATGCCGTTGTACAACGCGAAAAGTGCGAGCACTCCCGAAAAGCACGCGACGTAAATTCTCGGTGATTTCATAGTGTTCCCCCTGATGGCCTCGGCGTCGTTTGGCGCATATCTAGCTTCCCTCCTCGATCCGTTCTCCTTTTCCGATCACCACCACACCCGACTCGGTCACCGTAAAGCGCTTCGCATCTTCCTCGAGGTTGTAACCGACGGAGAATCCCGGAGCGATCTTGACGTCCTTGTCGATAATGGCCCGGCGGATCTTCGCATATCGCCCTACGTCTACCCTGTGGAAAAGGATCGAATCCTCCACCAGCGAGTAGGAGTTTATGCGCACGTCCGGAGAGAGGATGGAACGCTCCACCCGACCTCCGCTGATCACACAACCATTGCAGATGAGCGAATCATGGGCGACACCTACGCGACCCATTTCCCCGCCGGCAAAGACCATCTTTGCCGGGGGACGCGGCTGGGTGGAAGAGTGGATAGGGAAAGAGGTGTCATAGAGGTTAAACGGCGGATCGACCTTCACCAAATCCATGCTGGCATCGTAATAAGAATCCAACGTCCCGATGTCGCGCCAGTAATTCTTCTTCTCGTCACGGAAGGGATAAGCGAAAACCGGTTCGCTCTGAACGAGATGAGGCAGAATGTCTCGCCCAAAGTCTTGAGCGTTTGGGTTCCCTGAGATCGCTTGGACCAAAGCGTCCGTTTCGAACACGTACACCCCCATGTTGACCCAGGCGAAGCCGGATCTGCTTGGAATCGGTCTGGGGTTGTCCGGCTTTTCCTCGAAGGCCAGGATGCGATTATTTTCCTCGATGTCCAGGACACCCAATCGGCGCGCTGAACTCAGTTCGCACTCCACAACGGCAACCGTGACCGCAGCGCCAGTGCGAACGTGGGCTTCGATCATATCGCTGTAATCCATCTTGTAGATGTGGTCACCGGAAAGGATGAGAACGCGGCGGGGAAGTTGTTCCCGCAGAATGTAGATGTTCTGGAAGACTGCATCGGCAGTCCCCAGATACCACGTGTTTCCCGTCCTGAGCTGGGGAGGAACTGAAAATAAGAACTCATCGAACGCGCTGGCAAAAATGTTCCAACCCAGCCTGAGATGATTGTCCAGCGATTGGCTCTTGTACTGGGTGAGAACGTAGATTCGCTTGAGCCCTGAGTTGATGCAGTTCGACAGGGTAAAGTCGATGATGCAATAGTGCCCGGCAAAGGGAACTGCGGGTTTCGCCCTGTCTCTGGTTAGTGGATAGAGCCGTTCCCCCTGTCCGCCAGCCAGGATTAAGGTTAGAGTCTCCTTAAGAACCTTTGCAATCCTCATGGTCCCTTCCTGGCGTCTTCATTTTGTTGATGCATTTGGAGTCCGTCCCGCGTGGAGGGGCGCCCTTACTCCTCGCTTAGTGAGGCCGGCCTGGCACGTCACCGGTTAGACCGGTCTGAAAGGGCCGCGGTCCCATCACTGGATGCGAGCTATCTGTCGCACCGTGGAATTAACCCCGTTCTCCCCCTCCACGAGCTCTGTGTCTGCCCAGTTTTCACCGCATAACTCCATCAGCTTTATGAAACGCTCAGCATCCGTACGACTCTTGAACGGCCCTACGTACTGCCCTCCTTCTTCACGCAGATAGATCATCTTGAGGCCTCTGTTTTGCTTTCGATCTCTAGGGGGCGAAAATGCAGAGGGTCTCTGAGGCTTTGCAATTCCCGGTAATAATAGAGTGGAGTAGGCCGCTTCCGCTTAAACCTCAGCTTCTTCAGGAACTCGATTTCGTCCTCAGTCGCATCGCGGCTGAGGGAAGCATCCTGAAGAAATTCTTTGAGCCCCGGCTCTTCGTCGAAAACCGGTTCGGGCTCTTTCTCAGCAAACTCAAATCTCTTGGCATCCCCTGCGGCCACTCTGCTATTTAAGACAATTTCCACGCCAAAAGTCGCCAGGTTGATGTCCCACGATTCGATCAGCGGATCCAGAAAGGACACGCAGTTTTCGCTCGACACATCCAGAACATCCGTATCCAGGAACTCGAGAATGGCCACCCGCATCTCTTCATAGCTTCGGTTGCTGGGCTTGGCCATCAGGCGGAGCCAGTTTTTACTTTCCAATTCTTCTCTGGCAACGCTCTTGACCACATCCAAAAGCTTCTGGGTGATCAGGCGTTCGAGTTCGCCGAAGGGCTGCTTCTCAAAAATCGCCCGTATCTGTTTCCGTTTGTCCGGTTTGCATTTACGAAGAACCAGCTCTCGAACTTCTTTGAACAAGGGCGTGGGCGGGTCTCCCAGTTTTTTCTTTAATTCCTCCTGACGCTCCAGGACAGCCAGCTTCATCAGTTCCCCGTTCGGAAGCCTCAAGAATCTACCCATCTTCTCGTAAATATCCGTTCGATTTGGTGCGGGGGGCGCCTTCCTTCGGGTCAGCAATTGCGAAATGTAAGACTCCGTGACTTCCGTAGCGGTTGCCAGATCTCGCTGGTCGAGACCCAACTCTTCCAGGCGGTGTTTGATTACCAAAGAAACATCCACTGGACTCCTCCGATGCTTAACTCCCTATGATTAAGCTTTCGCTTCCCTTTTAATATCTCAAATCTGACTTGACAAGTAAAGTAAATTAACCCATTATGGTTAATGTTATGAGCAATATCAATCGCCCCTCAAGGCTATCTGAACTAATTTGGGTTACCTGATATCGCACCTCACAAACGACAACCGGGGAGGTTGTTCTGTTTCCTCCAACCGCACCCTTGCATCTGAAGCCCAGCAGCGTAGCGGAGTCGCTAACCCATATCGTGTTGAACGCGCCCTGCAAATCGCAAAGTACCAAGTCCCCATTGTTAGGAGCGATTTCAAAGTAGTCCATTCCCAGCGGAATAGGAGTCTGCCACCCAAATCAGAGGCAGACTGATCCGCCCCCTCGCTCTGCATGTGATGAACGAGCCCCACCTTCCTGCAGCTTTC
>Ga0315279_10003408_pt1 | contig 22207 bp, 20 predicted proteins | sample YL17G06_20_MG_FD_203694 | JGI IMG/M metagenome (GOLD analysis project Ga0315279, IMG submission 203694) | Sediment microbial communities from Yellowstone Lake, YNP, Wyoming, USA - YL17G06_20 | ecosystem: Environmental > Aquatic > Freshwater > Lake > Sediment | place: USA: Wyoming | collected... | reverse complement strand
CCGGTGATGTAGCCGAATGTTATGTGTCCGACGGCGAACGAATTATTCATCCCCCTTTCTGCTAGGAGGATTCTGTGAGGTTTAATAAGTGTGACCCTGCAGAGATCGCGCGCACGTCCGCTGTTTGTGTGAGGAGAAAGGTTTGTTTTTCGTTGTTTTTTGGGTCAATGGCACCTACCCCCTTTTTCTAGGTAGGGCCAAAGGCGTCGTCGACTTGGCATGCTTCGGTTTTTTGGTTGAAAAACGTTCAAAAACACCCCTACCCCCTAGGGCCCTTGGGTAACGTAAACATTCGATTTCATATACGCACGCCTAGCTTATGCTGGCCCTTCCTGTCTGGTGCACGGCAACCCTTGGGGGTTTGGTGCTTTTTCTAGACTTGGGAAGGGTGAGCAGTTATTCGCTTGAACTCTTTGGTATGATCATCTTCTTTCCAAACCGGACCAAATAGGAGTAGGCTTGGAAAGGGACTTCGTTGCTGTAGATGTCCATTGCCATGTGGCAGAAGTAGCTGGTGGCAGGAAAGATCAGAAACGGAAAAAAGGTGGATAGTGTTCCTAGGATTATAATGTTTTCTATTCCGTGGAAGATGACGTACATTCTTCCTTTTCTGAACAGAGATTCTTGACTCTCTGACATGTGCAATCTATTTATTCGGAAATCGACGATGTGGTCAACGTCTATGAAGACGCCAAATATGATGCAAAGAAGAAAGACGGTGAGGTTGTAGCCGAACAAGTCTACCGTGAGGAAAGGAACTTTCTGATTGAAAAGCAAAGAGACTGTCGCTATAACTAGGCTCGCAAGTAGATGTCGTTGAGGGTACAATTATTTCTATTCTCCATTGGTTCCCTGAATCTTTCTTGAGGCAAACGGTGAAAGCCGATGCTAAAATAGATATCTATCAATTGATGTTTTGAAGCTCCCGCTGGTCCTTCCTGTCTGGCGCAAAATAGCCCTTTGGTTAGGGCTTTGATGCTTCTATTAGACTTGGGAAGGATGGATTATGATGTCAAAAGAAAATGTTGTTATCGTGTTGTTTATGAGATAATCTACAAGACTCGGATCGTATTCAATGGTAAGTGTGAAAGTGACGATAATTTTCTCGTTTGGCGCGATTCGAGTATCATTGCTGAGGCTCCAGTTGAGTCGCATATTGTTAACTAAAGATGTGGGGACTGATATGTCGTTGAATTTCCAGTCGCCGTAGTTTAGGAAGGGTGTTGTCACAGTGCTAGATTTGCTTGTGAGGTTGATTGCACGGTCTGTTGATGATCCAACGTAGACTGTGCCCCAGTCGATGGTGTTATTGTCGGCTTTGTATCCAAGTGCGATTATGTTTCCCAGGCCAGGCAGTAGGAGGTTGTGATTTGTTCTCAGCACGGATGCGAGCAGAGTGGTTAGAGTTATTGTGTAGAAAACTACAACTATGAGTGTGAGTGCGGTTTTTGCTGAGGGAAGCTTCATAGATCTTCACCTAGGATTATGATATCTCCTTCTTTAGTCTTGATAGAGCCTCACTTATTTGTAGTGGTTTGTTGTTTAGGGTGTGTTTTGCTTTTTCAATGTTCAGTGATGTGTCTTTTGGTCTCTTGGCTATCCATGACATTTTTTCAGACGATGTTGGACGTAGAAGGTTTTCATTGAGGTTGAAGGTTTCAGCGATGTTTTGAGCGAACTCGTACCTGCTCAGGCGTGTTGCTCCGGCCAGATGGAATGTTCCTGTTATTCTTTTTTCAACGATTTCAAGGATCATTTCGGCGAGGTTTGTGTTGAGTGTTGGTGAGTTCCACTGGTCGGTCACTGTTTTTGTTTCCTCTTTTTTTCTGAGTTTTTCTATCAGCCATAATGCGAAGTTGACTTTTCCTGCCGCGGGGATGGAGCCGTAAATGACGCTGGTGCGTGCGATGCAGTACTCTGCTTTTGATTGTTTGATTTCTTCTTCGCCTTTGAGTTTGGTTAGTCCGTAGTTGTTGATTGGTGCAGTTTGTTCTGTTTCTGTGTAGTTTCCTTTTTCGCCGTTGAAAACGTAGTCTGTTGAAACGTAGACAAGGAAACAGTTGTGTTCGTGACATAATTCAGCGATGTTCGATGTGCCTTCCACATTGATTTTCCATGCGAGGTCTTTTTCTTCTTCACACTTGTCTACGTCTGTCAATGCAGCCGAGTGTACGACCACATCTGGTTTTGTCTTGTCGAATATCTGCTTGAGGGCTGTGCCGTCGGTTATGTCAAGTTTGATTAGAGTTCCAAATTGAGGTGCGTGTTGACTGTGAGCGGAATAGACTTCGTAGTTCTGTTTGGTGGCTAGTTGGCAGATTCTTGTTCCGAGGAGGCCGCCTGCGCCTGTTACGAGTAGCTTCACTTTTTACCACTGGTTTTCCACGGTGTGGGGCTGAGGATTTCTTTTGTTGCTAGGGGTTTCCACCATTTTTCGTTGTTCTGGTACCAGTTGACGGTTGTTTCTAGTGCTTTGGCGAATGTGAATTTGGGTTTCCATCCGAGTTGTGATTTTAGCTTTGATGAATCGAGGCTGTATCTTAGGTCATGTCCTGGTCGGTCTTCCACGAAAGTAGTAAGGTCTTCCTTCTTGCCAAGTATGTTGAGTATTCTTTTGACGATTTCTGTGTTGGGTAGTTCGTTGCCTGAGGAGATGTTGTAGATTTCGCCTGGTTTTCCCTTTTGCAGTACGAGGTCTATGGCTTGGCAGTGGTCTTGTACGTATAGCCAGTCTCGGATGTTTTTGCCTGTTCCATAGATCGGGATTTGCAGGTTTTTGAGGGCTCTTATTGTGGTTTTGGGTACGAGTTTTTCTGGGAATTGGCAGGGTCCGAAGTTGTTTGTGCAACGTGTGATTGATGCATTCAGTTTGTAGGTTTTGTGGTAGGCTTGGACGAACATGTCTGCAGAAGCTTTTGATGCGGAATATGGGTTGGATGGTTTCGGTGGGTCTTTTTCTGTGAAGGAGCCTTCGAGGATGTCTCCGTATACTTCGTCGGTTGAGACTTGGACGAATCGGGCTTGTTTGTTGTTTTTTCTAATTGATTCAAGAACTGTGAAGGTTCCAATAGTGTTGTTCTGGATGAACATGTTGGGGTTTGCGATGCTTCTGTCAACGTGTGTTTCGGCTGCGAAATTGATTATTGCATCCGCTTTCTTGACTGTCTTGTCGAGTAGTTTTGAATCGCAGATGTCTCCTTTGATGAAAGTGTATTTCTTGTTCTTTTCCAAGTCCTTGAGATTAACTGGGTTGGATCCGATTCCTTCTTTGTCGATGTTGACGAGTTCATCGCTTGGGCGTTCTGCAATAATGTATCTACAGAAGTTGCTCCCGATGAAACCAAGTCCACCAGTGATTAGTATCTTCATATGTTTTTCTTCCTTATGACGTTGTCAGGTCAGAAGGGTTCATGATTACTCTTCTAGACATTTTCTATGTCGAATAGCTATATCTATTCTTCGCGCACGCGCCTTGGAATCTTGATTTGCGCGGCTTTTTCTGCTGTTTTTAGCGGGATGTTCATTATTTTGGAAACAATGCCCATTCCTGAGAACATGATTCTGAGGTTGTTTATGTCTGCGGAGTACACTGCACCAATGAGAGGAGCGGCGATCACATATGTTGTGAGGAAAACTACAAGGCCGATAATGAGTCTTATCCAGTTGGCCATTGGCAGATAAGTGGCTGGCAGGTACGCTAGGAAGGCTGCTGCGGTGGAGGCTGCGAGGATTTTGGCTGATGATTGGAAGTCGGCTTTCGCTTTGTAATGCTTCCATATCCAGTAGAGTGCCCAAATCATGCTGGAGATTCCGGATAGGATGCCTGCGATTATGAGGCCTGTTATTCCGAATATGGGAATGAGTAGGATGCCCAGTGGAAGGCCGATGACGATAGTCATTATGCTCTGGTACATTGGGATTCTTGTCTTTCCCAGGCCATTCAGAAGACCGCCTGCGCTGACGTTTCCGATGGCGACAAAGAGATTCCCTATGACCATTATGGCCAGGAAGAAGGGTCCGTAGACATATTTCTCTCCATATAGGGTGCCGATTATCGGTCCGGACAAGGCCATCAGAATCATCGTTGCTGGCACAAGTAATATGGATGCGTATTTTATCGATGATGCAAAAACGGTTTTTATGAGATCGTGCTCTTTTTCTGGGTCGAGTTTTGAGAATGCTGGGAACAGGACTGTTCCTATTGGGATGGTGAAGAAGGTTAGGAGAACGGAGAAGTTTAGGGCTGTTAGGTAGTTGCCGTACATCGTGTTGCTGGTTAGGGGCACTATCATGAAGGCATATACCTGCGTTAGTAAGCCAGCCAGGATGGATGAAATCGATAGAGGTAGTCCGTAGCTTAGCATTGTTTTAAGAGTTCTGGTCAAGTTGAGTCCGGTCGTTGCTTTCTTCCTCAGAGGCCTGAGCAGGATAAAGTAGAATGTTGCTACGCCGATGATTGCTGCCGCCACGAAGGACACAGTGTAGCCGACGACTGCTCCAAGGACGCTGTAGCCTAGGAAGACGAGTACAGGGCCTATGGCAGTTTTTGTGATGGCTTGGCAGATGAGTGTGAAGCTGTTGAGTTTCATTCTTTCAAAGCCTATGAATCCGGATTGAGATGCTGCGAGGATTGAGCCTGCAATGATTGAGACTGACACTATTGCTATGTATGAAGCGGATTCTGGCCTGTTGAAGACTGCTGAAGCGATGAAGGTTGCAAGGAGAAGGGACAGGAACGACAGTGCGAGTCCAGCTGCAAATTCGAAGACAAGTCCAGCGACGATTATATCTTGCAGTTCTTTTTCTTTTTGTGTAGCTCTGAAATTGGCGATGTATCTGGTCATGGCGGAGTTTATGCCCCAGTCTCTGAAAAGGTTGATCAGTGTGGACGGGATGAGTACGATACCGTACAACCCGTATTCATCTGTTGTCATTATTCTGCCGAGTACTATTGTCCCTACTGCCATGATTATGGTTGAACTGGCAACGCCTATGAGCAACTGGAAGCTGCCAGCAGCCGAGGTCTTACCCATCTCTAGTGCTCTTTCCACGTTCTGCACCGTTTCATGCGCACGTGACTTGTCGGTTACTATGAACGCATTTGGTGTTGATATGCAAGCGAGATCGCTTCGATGTCCTTGAGACCATCATTACCATTTGGAGACGGATTCTTGTCTTTCATCAGGCAGTCGATGAAGTATTGGAGCTCCAACAAGTGTGGTTCAAAAAACTTGGACTTGCCTGTTACCAGCATTTGTGCCGCAGTGAAAATGGGATTGGATGCGGATTGCATACCTACTGCATATTTCACGCTTCCATGAACTTCTACTTTGAGTTTGTATTCCTGCGAGTACCAGCCGACATTGACAATTGCTGTCGTTCCGGTTTGAAACTCCGCAATGCAGATCGCTGAATCTTCTAAATCTAAGTTGAATCTGTATCCAAGGCGGCTTCTTATATCTGTGATTTCCCCGAAATACCATCTAAGAAGATCTATCATGTGGCTTCCGAGGTCTACGAGTACGCCACCCCCTGTTAGATCTCTCTTGAACCACCAATCTGGAACAGGCACTGGGGCGTATCCTTCCGCTCGATGGAAGAATGGTCCTGAACTTATGTTTGTGACATAAGCAGTCACGACTTCTCCAAGTGCGCCACTGGTGATTTCCTCCCTCAAATTTCGAAAGATCCTGTTGAATCGGAGCGGGTAGCCCATCATGATTTTGACGGAGTTGGCTTGAGTGACTGAGACTATTTCTCTTGCCTCTTTGATGTCCCGTGCGATGGGCTTTTCAAGAAGAATATGTTTTTTGTATTCCGCTGCTGCCTTCGCGCATTCAAGATGCAAGTGTGTTGGGAGCGATATTACTACTGCATCGATTTCAGGGTCTTTAAGAAGTTCTCTGTAGTCTGCGTACGTCTTTTTGGCTCCAATCTCCCGGGCATTCCTGAGCGCTCTTTTGGATATGTCGGCGACTGCTATTAGATTCGAATTGCGAAGTCTGAGCGCGTGTTGAAGATGAGTATTACCTATGTAACCGAGTCCAACTATGCCTAATCCTATCTTCATGATTTTCCCGCCATTGCTGACAATTCATTCCAGACCGAGTCGTCTCCCGAATCCCGTTTTGATCGCGATAGAATATGCGTTGCTCATAAGTTTCTTTCGCATGTCCTTTCTTGGATATCGGTCCCTGAAATACTCTAGTGAACTCCCCTTTGGAAAGAATTCCTGTCTTCCCAAGCCCTCTTTCTCTGCGATCTTCAAATATTCTATTTTTCTTGGGTTGAGACCTGCTATTTTCGCAGCTGCTGCGTCAATGGCAACTGGATCCTCGCCTGCCATCAAGAGTCCTAGTCTGCGCGGTTGAACGCCTGATACTATGTTTGCGTCTACCACATGGAGGCTGAAAGGCATTGCTTTGTTTAACGCAACGATAACTTCACTGAGCCTAGGATGAAGCCTGAATTTCTTCGGATACGGATTACATCCAAAAATGTTTTTGAGAGCACAAGTGATTTCGATCCCTTTTACGGTGTACTTGATTTTTGGGATGTTGATTCTCAATTGCGCCTTTTGGATAGTTTCAGGCACTTGGAAGTTAAAAGTATGTTGTCCGACTCTGACCGAAACAGGGACAGTCTTGTCGTCCGAAAGATTGACAAGTTTGACATGGAGGTTACTTGCAAGTTTTTCGAATCCAAGATATTTGAAGACATATTTGCAGCTCATAGCTGAGGCATCAGATTCCACGATTGCGATTTCTCCACACGAAGTTTTCTCCCGCAGCAATTCAATGAGACTTCCAACTAGGTCTGGATCGGTGGTTTGCCCAGTTGTCTTGTCCCAGTAGTAGCACATATTCGGCTTTATGACGATGTCTGTAGCGTTTCGTGGATAAATAAAACCAATAGAATTGAAGGCGTTTGCTAATGCCTTCTTTAAATTGCCTTTTTCTACTTTTTCGAGACCAATCAGACTCATTTGTTCCACCCAAAGGAGGACATTTTTTTGAAGAGGGATCTAACAGGTGTCATCGACGCCTTTTCTCCCAGAGGGTAATGTATTTGGAGAATGACTCTATAAACTTCTTTTTAAAGCTGTCTTCAGAGAAACGCTGTGCAATATGCTTCATGTAGTCTGATTCCTTCGCAGACCACCCGTTTATGGCGATCTTTATTATCTCCGCTGCCTCTTCTGTGCTCTTGTATCTATATCTGTCAGGAACAAATTCGGGAGCCCCTCCCGAGTCGTGAACTACAGGAAGACAACCCATTGCCATGGCTTCAGCAATCGATATGCCGAAATGCTCCATTTTGGTAGTATGCAGGTAGATTTTGGCTTTCGCTAGGTACGATTTTATTTCCTTTCGAGACGCATTTGTGATTATCTTGACCCTGTCTTCGAGTTCGAGTCTCTTTACGCTTCTTTTCACCTGTTCCACAACATTGATGTCATGTGCAAGTCCTATCATGACAAATTTGATGCCTTTCTCTGTGAAACCTGCAATTTCAGGCACCAATTCTACTCCCTTTCCTTGTCCAAATCTCGCAGTTGTTACCACCAAATCTTCGCGTCTCTTCCCTGCGTCTACTCCATCTGCATAGAACGTTTGAGGTATAGGCGGGTACAACACATCGGAGTTCGTTTTGAGCGATTCCCTTGTTGCCTTGGCAGTGAATTCGCTGTTTGTGAGTATCAGTTTATCGTCAAAGTTTTCTAGATTCTTCTCAAGAGCAACATAGGGAACCGCAATGATTTGCCTGAGGTGAGGGGTTTTCAGGTAAGGAAATCTAGGACTAAACTCGTAATTGTTGATATATGGGAAATGTATGTAGCTTACATCTATCCATGGGAAGACGCAGCATGAATACGTGTCTATTAATACGTCGCACTTTGACTTGAAAACGCGTGATCTGATGGCGCTCTCGTAGAGATGAAAAATCCCTCTAGGATTGAGAAAAGGTTGATTTATCACTGCTCTAATAGAGGGAGACACTCTTTCGCCTATCATCTCTTCAACTTGCTTCTGATTGATTCGATTGTTTACGAAAAGGGTCACGTCATGATTATTTTCAACCAACGTATTTGCAACTACGACAGCCACTACTTCTGCGCCTCCATAGAGATCTAGTGACGGATGAAATACTCCAATTTTCAAAACGGCACACACTCCTGTCTCTTCAAGACTCCTTTACTCCAGATTACATGCGCTTCTTGTACTTCTTTTTAAATGCCATTAGGCTCACATCTCGTTGAATCTCTGTTTTCTTCTGACGTTGATGTCATTGAGATTCTTCAAGTTTGAAAACCAAGCTCTTGTTATGATGATCAGGTTTATTGCTCCTTCCTTCTTAATCTTGAAGGGGAACTTCCCTGTTCTGCTCTCTTCAATTACGGCATCCAGCATATCCCTTGGTTCATAAAGGACGATGCGCTTGCATATCTTGCCTAATCCGAAATTCAAGAGGATGAATCTGATCCAGTTTCTGCGGAAGTAGAAATCCGCTTTCTTACTTCCTACAGACTTCACAGTTGCGGACTCTTTATGAATGAATTCCGGGTGTGGGGTGTACACCACTTTGTATCCCTTAAATGCTGCTCTCGCACACCAGTCGGTCTCTTCAAAATAGAAAGGTGAAAAACCTTCATCCAACAAGCCTATCTTTCGAACCAATTCTGTCTTAATTAGCAAAGCTGCCCCAGTCACATAGTCCACGACTTCGACATTATCATATTGACCATTGTCTTTCTCACAATGACCACGGTGTCGAATTCCTCTGAGTTCAACTATTCCTCCAGCATGCTGGATTTTTCCGTCGGGATACAAGAGCTTGCAGCCCACTATGCCAATCTGAGGATCTGATTCACACAGTGCGAGTAATTTATCCAACCATTTTCCTTCAGTAAATTCAATGTCGTTGTTGACCAGAAAAATGTGTGTAGCTCCATGTTTCATTGCATATTTAATGCCTTGATTGCTAGCTCTTGAGAACCCCCAATTTTCTTCGTTCTTAATCAGGGTTACCCATCGAAACTCGTTCTCGATCATATGAACAGACTTGTCACTACTAGCATTGTCGACGACCACGGCAGAACACCTTGGATCTAAAGCTCTTCCTCGAAGTGAAATCAAGCACTTTCTGAGCTCCAGTCTGCCATTCCAATTCGGTATTACGACAAAAACCGAATTCACTTCCATCTTCCGGTAACCTCCTTCTACCCCTAGAGAAAAGAACTCGTATGTTCCTGATGCACTCAGTTCAAGACAATAATGTATCTCAAGAGAGAAGACTTAATATATGCCGTATTCTTCTTGTATATGAGGAGAACAAATGAACACTGGCAGCAATCACTCTCTCCTGAGAACAAAAGACCTAATAGCTGCGAAACGGAGACGATACTGTTAGAACGTGGGTATGATCAAGTTGAGAAGTCTTAGTCAATATATTCTCGTAGCTTCATTGGTCCTTTGCATGGCTAGCATGCAAATTGTTTCTTCCACATTGACCAGAAACTTAATTCTTGCGAATACCGGTAGAATAGCAACAGAAAGAACGAAGATATCTGATGCAAGCGAAATTCGTGGCATATTTATTCATTCGAGCAATACCCTTTATCCAGACTGGAATCTGATTGCCCAAACGGCCGTTCAATATGGTATCAACACAATTGTTGTAGAAGCAATGGGTAACAGTTGGGGTAGATATCCGAGTGATGTAATAAGCCATTGGGATTACGATTTGTTGACTCCGGGTCTTCAAGCAAGCCGTTCAAACGGCCTGAAGTTCTATGTCGCGATGAATGTCTTGGCTGAAGGCAAACCAGACAACCTGTCTCTCACTACAATAAGAGCTTCAACGATGGCTTATGGGGATGCCATGTGTCCCACTAACCCAGGGTCTCGAGATAGGCTCAGAGCTATCGTAGAAGAGCTCGTGAGAAGATGGGATATAGACGGATTCATGTTCGATTATATGCGATATACGTGGGGAGATGAGTGCGCTTGTCCATATTGCAAGGCCAAATTCATAGCCGATACAGGCCTCTCAAATGTCAATTGGCCAACTGACATCAAAGACGGTGGCAGATATCAGGCCCAATTTATGAACTGGCACACAGTGCCAGTGAACGAATTGGTGAGGGATATGAAAGACTGGATGCTAGCAATAAACCCGAACTTGGAATTCGCTGCGGCAACTTGGCGTTGGCCTCCTGAAGCTCCCAACTACTGGCGATATTGGATCGGACAAGATTCGACGTATTGGGTCAAAGAAGGTTGGTTGGACTGGGTTGCTCCGATGTTCTACACTGATGACGTTAATGAATTGACTGTTGGAGCTCAGTCTTATGTTGATCTTCAGACTGGAGGTCCAGAAGGAAAAATTCCAGTAGCTCCATTCATAGACACTGTCGTGGACACTGTCTCCACCCCTGAAAACTTCAAGCAAAGAGTAGCTGCCATCCGACAGTTGGGCGGTGATGGTTATGTCATATGGCGCTATGGAGGTCCCGGAGACGGACAGGGTTCATCTTCCCCTGACATTAGACCATATCTTGACGGAATAAATCAAAACCAAACATTTCTATTGCGGAGCATTGCTGTCTCGACGTTTTCAGATAGGGCAACAATTAGTTGGGTGACAGACAAGCCAGCCACTACCAAAGTGGAATATAGTACGTCTCCCATTTTCGACGCAACTTTCAGAAGCTCATATTGGGAAGTTGATCACATTGTGGGAACAGTAGTAGAAAACGCCACCCTCGAGATTGCTCACAACTTGACTTTAACGGGTCTGCTGTCTGGTCAGACTTACTATTTTCGTGTGCAGAGCAAAGATGGATCTGGAATCGCAACAAGCAAAGTTCTCACTTTCCGACTTTGAAGGCAATTTTCATTTTTACAGGGATCGGTTAGTACGAGCATTAATGCTCAATTTCTGTAGATTTCACAGTTTCCGTTAGTGTATAGCTTGCTTGGCTCGTCAAAAGTGAACGAAAGTTCAGTAAGATTCCATGAAGGTCCTGACGCAATCCATCCATACTTGACGTTCAGCGTATCCAAGTACACGTAATCACCTTTCGAGAGTGTTGTTGTGTTCAGCAAATCGTCAACATATCCTCTGTAGATCATGCCATAGATGCTAAGAACACTGTGCTTGGACGCAGTATCAGCATGCAAAGAAAAACGTGGGATTTGGCCATTCTTTGACAACCACTGCGCTCCAAATGCACTATAGGCATCTATGTATCCAAACTGACCATACAGCCTAATAGGGTTAATACGATATTTGCTAAGCGGTACCGAATAGCTATCGTTCTTTGTGACTTCATATACGACGCTTGTCTGAAAGAGAAAATAGGGTATCAAAACTGCAATCAGCAAGACTGGAGCAAGAACATCTAAATTCTTGGAGATCAGACCTACGAGAACTTTGCCGCCGATGATGCACAACGGTGCTAGGAAAATCAGCAGGACTTGGTAGAATCTTGTCATGTTCATTGTGTCCGCCAATCCTGGGACTAACACAAGCGAAACCAAAAAGGCCATCGCAATGAAGTTGAATACAGAGTATTCTCTATCGAAGTTCACTTTCGTTCTCTTTATCACCAGTCCAATGAAACCCACAACAATCAAGAATTCCGTGGCATAAGCGAATCCCCTACTGATAGCATTCCATATTGTGGGAGGACTCTCTAAACCCAGTCCTCTCAATACTGTTTGTCCTCTTGAGGACAGATTGAAGAGATCTCCTAATTGGTTGTAAACATAATTGCCATACTCAACAAGACTGTTGAAAGCCGCCGAGTTAGATGTGAATATGTACCAAGCAAACATCACAACTAAGAAAAACAGGACAATCTCTGCACCGATTCTCTTGCTTCGGCGCCTGAAAACAAACAAAAGAACGAACGTAATGAGAACAAAAAACAGGAATATTTCTGAAAGGCCATAATGTGATGTGACCAAGGCGAAGCTAAAGATGGTAAAGCAAAAGATTCGACCGTTCTTTTTCATTTTTTCACCAAAGATAACAAGCAAAAGGAGTATCAAAAATAACTCTGCAATCATTTCTCTGCCAAGTCCCAGCATCTCACCAAAGAACGTCCCATATGACATGAAAAAGAAAGCAGAGAAAAACGCGAGTCTTTCACTTACATACTTCTTCCATAATTGATACAACCCTAGTGTCACGAAAGAGAAAATCAATGGAAATATGATCTTGAAAATCCATGTAGCATTTATGTTCAGCAAGTTTGACAGAACTGTTGGAAGAATCGTGACACTTAGCATTGAGTAGATTCTACCATAACCAGCATCTCCCGGATACGGGTTTTGCACAGCCCAGTATGAGTTGTTTTGCGTGAGTCTGAAAGCAGAGTATTCAAGCGGAACGTCAGATCCAAAAGGAAAAATGTAGTTGGAGATTAACGATGCATGAAATAGGAGAGAAATAGCGAAGATTAGTATAGCGATAGGGTAGAGTCTTGACGACACCTTTCCACTAAGAGCACCAATTATGGTGAAAAGGAAAGCGACAATGATCAACGTCAGTAGTAAGACTAGATTGCTTCCAGAAGAATTAGCCACGTATGCGCCTATTATGCTTAAAACAGGAACTCCAGTGAGGAAAACCGTGGGCCAAGGCAGTCGGAAGGATTTTTCCTGAAAGAATCTAAAGCTCCCTTTTCTCAGGAAAGAAGCGAGAACACCACAGATTATAAAAATGTTCAGTAAGACCATCAAAGGAATAAGTGACAGAGGTTCGAATATTCCAAATATAGGTCCCAAAGTATTTGCCAACAAACCAACCATCATCAAAAAAGCCAGACTAAGGCCTAAAGAGAAAACGATTGTTTCGGACACACCAAGTGCATCCAGCTTAAGTAGTCTGATGAGGATCATGCCTGGCACAAAAGCAAAATACAAAAACCCTACAACTTGACGGACAAAAGCAATATCAAGGGCAATGCTAAGGCACACTACTATCTGCAGAATAATTACTACCGCAAAGAAGACCCTTGATTCAGTCTCACTAGATGCAAAGGGCATTGACTATGTTCTCCTATATGGTTCAGTGTTCAGTCTCGCGCACGAGAAAGCTGGTTCTTTACTTGGCAACTAAAGAAACCAAAGGACCACGCAATGCGTTTGAAGCCATATTGAAAAGGTAACAAGAACACAATCTTCCGGTAGACTAATCCAAAGGCAATGGTGGAGTAGAGTGCACCTACGAAAAAGCCTGCCAAAGGGTTTAGTTGATAAAGCGAGAGTATTCCTCTAGTCTTTCGGTACATCTGGTAGCCCCCGTAGCCATGCCAGAAGTATTCTTTCCACAATGAACGCCAAGACGATCTCCGCTTTTCATAAAAAAGGGCGTCCGTTCTCATATATAGTTGCCAGCCAATACTTCTGATCCTAGCTTCAAGATCTATGTCTTCTCCAACTCCTCTGAATTTGTCATCGAATCCGCCAACTTTTCTGACAACATCCGAACGGTATATAGAGCCTCCAGTTCCGAGTACTTTTGCTTTTTCGCCTTTGTTTCTGAAGCAAAATGCAAAATAGGAAACATCCTCAAAGAACTCGACGTATTTCTTAGTGTGTTGAACCCCACAAGTGCCTTTGGCAATTCCGATATTGAGATTGTTTTCCATGAATTCGGTTTGTTTTCTAACAAAGCTTTTGTCCAGAACCATATCGCAGTCGACCCAAATAATGTATTTCGCATGACTGTTTCGAACTACAGTATTTCTAGCTTGGCCCAATCCTATCCATTCGCCACTGAAGACTCTAGTGTAGATGTCTGTATGCATGGCAGTGTCGATTACTATCTTCAGAGTCTGGTCTCGGCTGCCATCATCAACGACTATCATTTCCATTAGAAAGTGTGGAAAATCCTGACCTACTGCGCTTCTTACTGCGTTTCCCACGTACCCTTCGCAGTCTTTGACGCAGACTCCTATCGTAGCCAGAGGGCTTCTTTCCGGGGCCGGCATGTTTTCAAAGACGAGTTTCATTCTTCTATTCACCGAAAACTTGGAATCGCATTCTGAGAAGACTGATTGCACAGCAGTTCTTTGTCACATGGGCTTCACTTTTGAGTCTCCGCATAATTGACTCCATCTTTATCTGACTGTTTTTTGACCAAAGAATTCTTGGAACCTACATTGAATCCATGGAACCACGCCATCATTTTCAGAGTAAAGTGAAAAGGCAACGCCAAAACTATTCCCCGTTTCGTTATTCTATATCCGCTAATGGCATAGAGAACTCCTGCGACGAAGCTAGCAAAAGGGTTCATCCGGTATATTGAAAAGAACCTTCTGGAATCACGGAAATGCTCGCCTGCTTGGGTTCCAAGCTTGAAGTATCTTCTAAGCAGAGCTTCCCACGTCGAGAGATTTCCATGGGTTTCATAGAATACCGCTGGTCCACTGACAATTGACCAACCTGCTTTCCTGACTCTGTTGGCGATTTCCATATCCTCACCGAGTTGCATAATGTTTTCATCGAAACCGCCTACTTGTCTGGCCGCTTTCACTCTATACGTTGCCCCACCAGTTCCCGGTAGTTTGAATGGATTTGACCATTGCTGACGTGAATACTCGACCACGCTGGGAATGAGTTCAAGAGTGAGTACCATATTCTTGGTTGGAAGAATACCCCAGTGGGCTGTCACGATTCCAGCTCTATAATTGCGGTTCATAACATTGACTTGTTTTTGCACAAAGCTCTTCTCAAGCAATTCGTCACTGTCTAACCAGACAATGTACTCTCCATTTGCGCTTTCGATTACGGTGTTTCTGGCTTTTCCCAGCCCCTGCCATTTGCCAGAGAAAATCTTCATTGGTATGTCAATTCTTGATGCGTATATCCTCGCTATGCTCAGAGTATCATCAACGCTACCGTCATCGACAAACACTATTTCCATCAAATCATGCGGATAATCTTGTTGCATTACGCTTTCAAACGCCGAACCAATGGACTCGCGGGAATTTCTAGCACAAATTCCGATAGTTACTCTTGGCTTTGTCATCAAACCGCCAAAATCACAACCAAGTATTCAAGTTGCAGTCTCATCTATGCGTGTCCTATGCTTCTTCTAGGATGGGAGGTATAACATCGCCGCTCACTTTGCGATACATCTTAAGTAGAGCAAACTGGACTTTCCACGAGAAACCAGATGCCGTTCCACCGGGCCTTGGGAAGTCTCTGCTGAATTCGTGAATATTGCCACCAACAGGGGTAATGCCTCTTGGGTCTCCAATTTTCTCTTCCGCTGCAATTCTAAGGAAATCCACTTGTCGAGGTTTGTACCGCATTACTTGCGACGCTACCCAGTCGACAGAATACACGTCAACTCCGGCCATGATGAGGTTCATTTTCACCGGAAAACGACCAAGAGCAATTGTTCCGTCAACAATCGTGAGGTGAGGTTTCAGAAGCTTGTTTATTGCCACGATAGCTTGGTTCAAGTGAGGATGGTAGAAAATTTTCTTGGGAGCACCTATGCAACCGAAAATGTTTTTCATCGCACATGTTATCTTTGTTGCTCTCATAACTTTCAACTTTGGAACATTGACAAACAAATCTGACTTCTTCAACAGCTGTGGAACCTTGAAGGAAAAATCAAGTCCCTGAACACGAGTTGTTTCATCCAGAAGAACGTCATTGGACAGGTTGAAAAGTTCAACGTGTTTATCTTCAGCCAATTTCTGATATCCCAAAACGGGAAAGACATGTTTCGTTCGCATTGCTGACGCATCAGCCTCAGCAACTTTGATTTCAACATCACCAAACCTGTCTCTGATCAAGTCGATTATGGCAGCAACAACTCTTGGGTCTGTGGTGTATCCAGTCGATGCATCCCAATAGTAGCAGAGATTAGGCTTAATAACAACAGATTTCACTGAGCCACTTGTTCTAAAATCTATCAAATCCAGTGATTCTGAGATCGATTTCTTGATTTCAGCCGAATTGTTGATTCTTACCAGACTGACTCTGCCGCCCAATTGTACGTATCTCTCCTCAACTAATTTCCGCCAAATCTCTTGTAAGTCGTTTCGATGATCTCAACCGTCTTGAGGCCATCTGATGCAGTCACACGTGGTTCTGAGTCATTCTTTACACAGTCTACAAAATGCTCAAGCTCTCTGTAGAAAGATTCGTAATAGTAGGTATAGAAAAGAAACCTTATCTTCTGGCCTGTTACTCGTCTAAAGACGTTTTTCATCCCTTCCTTTACAGCATGAGTGTAGAGGTTGTGCGGCACCAAGTCCTCGCTAGACATATAGCCAGCCGTGCCGTGGAGGATCGTTCGAAAGTTGTATTTTGGAAAAACGGTTTGCTGGTACCACCCAACGTTGATGATCCCCTTCGTTGAAGAATCTCGCGACTTCAACATCAATATCGCCCCATCTTCTACTGGCAAATTCATTCTATGATTGAGATGCGCAAAATGCACATCAGCATCACCAGCAAAAAATCGGTAAAGATCTATCATGTGGTAGCCGATATCCAAAAGAGCACCTCCACCAGACTTCTGCGGGTCAAACCACCAATCTGAAACAGGAGCAGGGACTCTCGGATGCGCAAAAGGGCCGTTGACAATTTCCTCAATTGTGGCGACTTCCAAGTCACCTATTAACCCACTATCCATTCTTGCTTTCATTTTTTCAAGAGCTTCCACGAACCGCATCACATGCCCTACCATGAGTTTCTTGCCGCTCTCGTCAACAAGTCTCACAATCTCGCGACAATCTTCGATCGAGGTTGCCAAGGGCTTCTCGGCGAAAACGTTGAACCCTGCCTCCAATGAAAGTTTTACACTTTCAAAATGCATGAAATTAGGCAAAGAAAGCACAACGACGTCCAACTCAGACGGGTGGCTGAACAGGTCGTGGTAGTCGCTGTAGATTTTCTCGATGCCTAATGATTTTGCCTTGTTCAGGTTTTTCTTGGAAGAGTCTGCGGCCGCTACAACTTTCACGCCATCCATTTTCATGCAGTTCATTAAGTGAAGCATGCCCATTCTGCCAAGGCCGACAACACCCACACGAAGCATTCGAATTCCTCAAATCTCAAAGGCTCTTTCTAAACGTCATACTTCTAAATAAATGCGTGAGTTCCATAATCTAGATTATGCAACTACTTTTCCCAGACCGCGAAACGATTTCTTTTGACTTGAAGAAGCACAGAATACAAAAGCACGAACTGATCCACAACACCATGCACAAAATAGCTCCGAATTTTCGACACGACACCCGCCAGTATAAGGACTATTGCAAAAGGAATCAGGATAATCGGATAACGTACAATCAGGATAATCGTTGCCGCAACAAGAGCGACGAAGATGAAGGGATTGAAGATTGATATGAAAATCTCTGGGATTGCTATACTCTTGGGCATATTCAGACGCCCCTCTATCAAGAGTCTGAAGCACTGAAGCCAGAGTGCACTGAGCTGAGTAGCTCTCCGTACTTTCGTTTTCACCCTCTTTATGAATGTTGCAGGGACTTCTGAAGGAACAGAAACGTCTGGCAAAAGAATCGCCCTGAGCTTGTTCTGAACAATCTTAAGTGCCGTGCCGGAATCGTCCGAACCAGACTCGTGATCAAACTCGTCGAAAGCGCTTTTCTTGAAAGCGCAGAACACGCCCTCGAACCTTATTGTTGAGTGTATCTTCGATTCTCCAAGCCGAAGAAAATACATGAAATCGAGATAACTGCTTTCAGCCTTAGCAACCCACGATTGACCACGTCCCGCAGGTATTTGTCTACCGGTAATCGCTCCAACTGTTTGGTCAGACAAGTAAGGAAGGGCTCGGTGAAGAATATCAGAAGGCCAAAGAGCATCGGCATCTGACACTACAACTATTTCCTTTGAACAGAACTTCAACCCTTTGTTCAGAGCTTGAGCCTTTCCTCCTCTTGGGCTTTGGGTTATCATTTTTATTGGCATATCTGAATGCTCACGAACAAATTGTGTAACTATTTCCATTGTGCGATCGGTAGACGCGTCGTCGATCAAAAAGATATCCATCTTCTGCCTAGAGTATTCAACCGCCGCCAAGTTCTCAAGTTTCGTTCTAATTGCTTGCTCTTCGTTGTGCACTGGGACCAGAACAGTCACCCCAGGTTCAAAACTCTCATCGATAGTAAACTTCCACGGCTTCTTGATGTTCAATTTAAGATAAGTAAAATACGCGCCATAACCTCCTGCAAAGATCGCAAACAACACTATCCACAGAACTACAAACACTCGAAGCCACTTCTCATTCAACAAACTACAAAAATCTAGTTCGTGATTTGGTCTAATAGACCCCCCACGTTTTTCGTAACGTACGAAGCATCTTTCTTGTCCATTCCAGCATGCATCGGCAAGGTGATAGTGCGTACCAGAACGTCTTCAGAGGTCTCCAGACTATCTCTAGCGATACTGATCTTGCCTTTCCTGTAAAAAGACTGAAGATGAGAAGGCGGATAGAAGACGTTCCCCGTTTCAACACCGTACTCTTTGTACAAGCGTTCAGTAAACTTTGCCTTGTTCACCTTTCTATCAAGTGTCAAAGGATACTTGTAATAGCTGCATCTAGCCTTCCTAGAACACTTTATAGTCTTCACATGACCCAGTTTGTCCAACTCTTCATTGTAAATATGTGCAATCTTGTTTCTCTTCGCAATGAATTCTTCGGCTCTCTTCAACTGGTAAATCCCCAAAACAGCTGACACTTCTGGTAACACCATGTGCCTTCCAAGGCTAGCAAACTCTGTCTTCCCCGTTCCAGATCCATAAAATCTGAAATGCTTAGCTTCTTCGCTCAGTTTGGCATCGTTTGTTACTAGCATTCCACCTTCGCCTGCGGTCAACACTTTGGTCGGCGTAAACGCAAAAACCGCAGCTTTGCCAAAACTCCCCATCTTCTTTCCATCAAACGTTGCGCCTACCGCATGTGTTGCGTCTTCAATCAAGAAAAGATCATTCTCTTCACAAATCTCCATGATCTCCTTCAAATCCGGGTTCGGAAACCCAGCAATATGCGTAACCACCACACCACAAGTCTTCTCCGAAATACACTTCCTAAGACTGTCAGAACTCATCGAAAGACTATCCGCCCTGATATCCGCAAAAACCACTTTCCCACCAGCATAAACAACGCTGTTGGGCATCGAGATGAAGCTGTTAGTGCAAACCACAACCTCTTTCCCCTCAACCCCAAAATACCGCAAAGCCGTCTCCAAAGCGTCACCGTCACTGTCAAAAGCAACAGCCTCCTTCACACCAATATACTCAGCAAACATCCGCTCAAACAATTGCAGATTCTTCCCATTCCGCAGCCTACCATCCTCCAACACAACGGCAATGTCCTTCAGAATCTTCTCAATATCCTCTTTCGGAAAATACGGCCTTGAAGATCTGATTATCTTCTCACTCAATCCTTTTCAACGCTCCTAGAACCTGTAACTGACCGTGAACAAATGCAACGACTCATCCAATATCGCATGGAAAACACGCCACACATTCAACCTATACAGCTTATGAAACACAAACCCCAACCGCACACTGAACGCTCCCTGATCGATAGGCTTCAGAAACAACCTGTCACCACGCTTCGTAACCGTCCACCTGTGCACATCCTCGCCATACACAACTTCATTCAACCATGACGGACACTGAACATATCCATGCTTCGCAACACGCTTCAACTCTCCAAACAATCTCTGCGGATCATCAATATGCTCAATCGCATAATAACTCGTCACAAAATCAAACGCCTTATCCTTAAACGGAAGAAAACTGCAATCACACTTCACAAAAGGTTTCCCACAAGTGACAAGCTGCATCATCCTTCTATCTGGAACCGCCTCCACATTCAAATCACAGAGCACATCAGCCTTCGGAAACGGCTTCGCCCCACACGCCACATCCAAACAGAAAAGCGCACCCGCACGCTCAGAACCCGCGACCTGAAAATACCATTTCTTCCCAAACTTAAACCTATCAAGCTCACTACTCCTAACAGGACACCTGCCCAGAACCGACTCGCAGCGAAAAGATTCTTCAGAACCCATCACAAACGCCCTAGCCAATCGATTTCCGCAAAGCCTCAGAAACATACTCCACATCACGCCTACTCATGCCACAATGCATGGGCAAACACAAAACCTTCCTCAACACCATCTCAGAAACAGGCAAATCACCCTCACCCGTCCCAAAATTCTCCCTGTAAAACGGATGCAAATGACAAGGCGGATCATACACATTCCCCGTCTCAATCCCATACTTCTCTTTCAACACAACCGCCAATTTCTCTCTGTCAACCCCGTCACTCAGCCTCACAGGATACTTGTAGTAACTATGCCGAATGTCAGCAGGAACCCTAAACAACTCAACCCCATCAACATCCCCCAAACACTTCTCATACAACCTCGCAAGCTCGTTTCGCTTGACCACAAACCTCTCCAAATTCTCCAACTGATGCCTACCAACAATCGCGGCTATCTCACTCATACGCCAATTATGCCCCAGAACAACCATCTCTCTCTTAGCATTCTGCCCATGCGTCCGCATCATCAACGCCATCTCAGCCAACCCCGAATCATCAGTCGTAATCATTCCGCCCTCGCCAGACGTCATAACTTTAGTCGGATAGAAAGAGAAAGCCCCGACATCCCCAAGCGTTCCAGCCTTCTTCCCCTCAAACAACGCCCCATGCGCATGCGCCGCATCCTCCAACAAGAAAAGCCCCCTATCCTCACAAATCTCCAATAGTTCCTTCATCTGAGGACAAACCAAACCCGCAATATGCACAACAACGATTCCAGCCGTGTTCTTCGATATCTTCCGCCTCACATCCTTAGGATCGATACACAACGAATCCTCACGAATATCCGCAAAAACCGGTTTCCCACCAGCAAACAACACTGTATTCGGCGTCGCCACAAACGTGTTAGTCGGAACAATAACCTCCCTTCCTTTCAAACCAAAAAACCTGAGCGGAATCTCAAGAGCCGACGTCCCCGAATTCACTGCAACCGCATGCTTAACCCCAACATACTCCGCAAACTGTTGCTCAAACTCTTTAACATTCGGCCCATCAGTCAAATGCCCACTCCGCAAAGCAGCTTCCACATCTTTCAGAATCCTGCGAATGCTCTTCTCTTCGAAAAACGGAGAAGAAGACTGAACCTTCACTTTTCCCTTCACGAAACCTACTCCTTCATTGGCTCATCCACTGTTTCCCGCGGCTTTCCACCTGTACAGAAGAGATAATCAACCACCGAAAGATCAGGCACAAAAGCCCCATGCAACTGCTCATAAACAGGATATTTAAACTCCTGAAAAACCACCTTCACACCCGCCTTCTCAAAAGCTTCAACATCCAAATACTCCCTAGCCCCAGCCCCTGCCACAAGACAATCTGCACCCAACACTTTACACTGATTAAGAACCAATTCGCCCTTCTTGCCGCCGACACCCAGAGCCGAAGACATCACAAGCTTTTTCTGAATCCCCAACACTTCCATAAGCCCCTTGATCAAATGCATGTTCAAGTCAATCAACAAATCCCAATGTTTCCCATAAGCCTCCTCAAAAAACCCCTGTAACTCCTCCCAAAACGGAGCCTTACGGTAATTGTGTTTTAACGTCATCCAATGCCGTTCTGCCCACTTCGGCTCCGCAGCGTTCGCAATCTGCACCTCGTTAATCAATAAATCTTTCCCAACATGCTCAACTGGCACCGTCAACCATTTGATGCCGCCTGGAATCTTCACTTTATTCCTGTTCTGAAACCCCTGCCGCTCAAACTGCACGTTATCTTCAATGACAAAAACGTCACATTTAACCATCTTATCAAAGAAACCCAGCCAAGGCAAATAATTCGGCTGGTGACCCGCACAAATCAGCCCAACTCACTCCAAAACAACAAACTAACGCGTCTCTACGAATCTAACAACTTCAAAAGCCTCAGCATCCCGCAAACCAACCTGACTCCCCCTAAACGAAGCCAAATTAACCATCGACTCATAAGCCAAATACCGCTTACTCCCCTGCGAAGCATGACGCTTCAAAGCCTCCCACTTAGAATCAATACAATTCGAAATATCCACAAAATAATTCGGAGAAAACGCCGACGTCACCCTCGGCGTCTCAAAAGCCAACATCCTCCGCACATTCCTAAACGCCGAAACCGAAAGCCA
>Ga0315279_10003407_pt1 | contig 22213 bp, 24 predicted proteins | sample YL17G06_20_MG_FD_203694 | JGI IMG/M metagenome (GOLD analysis project Ga0315279, IMG submission 203694) | Sediment microbial communities from Yellowstone Lake, YNP, Wyoming, USA - YL17G06_20 | ecosystem: Environmental > Aquatic > Freshwater > Lake > Sediment | place: USA: Wyoming | collected... | reverse complement strand
GCCCTGCATAAGGGGCCAAGGGTGAGGCTGCTCGCCTATTAAAAGGGAACGTGAGCTGGGTTTAGACCGTCGTGAGACAGGTCGGACTTTATCTGCTGGGAGTGCGGGCTGCCTGAGGGGAAAGGGTCCCCAGTACGAGAGGAACGGGACGCTGTGGCCTCTAGTTAACCGGTTGTCCGACAGGGCAAACGCCGGGCAGCCACGCCATTGAGAATAAGGGCTGAAAGCATCTAAGCCCGAAGTCTCTCCTGAAAATAGGCAGCCATTCCCCTAAACGGCTGAGCTGGTAACGGCTCGAGCCATGGGGACGAGGGCTCCCATAAAAGATGGGTTTGATGGAACTGGGGTGTAAGCTGGAAGGTTTCGACCGACCAGCTCAGCCCGCGGTCTCCAACCGCCTAAGGTGTCGGACTATAGGCAGTGTCTGGACGATATATTCGGTGAAACTTCAAAAGTGTAGAACAGGGTCTATGAGTGGTGGCATATCTTTCCGTCAAGTTTGAGGCAAATGATTTTTGTGGGTGCCCCTTTCTAGGATAATAGCAGTGAATTGGCTTGAGTCTGATTTCAAAGTTTGATCCTTGGCGTTCCATGCTTTGCACTTGCCCACCTAAACTGACGTTCAACCCGTACACCGGCTGTGACCATGCCTGTGTTTACTGTTACGCCTCAAACTACATTCCAAGATTCTCTCTTTGCAGACCCAAGAAAGATTTAATCCCAAGATTGAGAAGAGAAGCGGCCGGACTCGAAGGTCAATTAGTGTCCATATCAAATTCTTCAGATCCCTACCCAAGATTAGAAGCCCAAACCGGACTAATGCGAAACTGTCTGGAAATCCTATCTCAGAACAACTGCAGAGTTCAGATAATCACAAAGTCCAACCTTGTTGTTAGGGACGTTGATCTATTAAGAAGGGTTCCTTCGGTCGTGTCTCTAACCATCACGACAGATAACGACGGCACTGCAAAACTCATCGAACCGAACGCTCCACCACCCTCTGAACGTTTGAAAGCCCTCAAAACCCTGATTGAGAGCGGCATACCAACATCCGTCCGAATAGACCCGATAATTCCTTTCGTAAACGATAGCCCCGAAAAACTGGTTGAGTCGGTTGCTCGCATGGGTGTAAGACACATAACGAGCTCAACCTACAAAGTCAAGCCCGACGACTGGAGAAGGTTTAGCACAGCGGTACCCAAGATTGCGGAAAAGCTGAGACCCCTCTACTTTGAAAGAGGCCAAAAAATGGGTGGATACACGTGCTTGCCGAAAGATTTGAGGTCTGACTTAATGAGGAAGGTTGCCTTCCTAGCTAAGAAGTATGGCTTGAAGTTTGGCGCATGTAGGGAGAACTTGAGTTCGATGAATACTGCGGTATGCGATGGCTCATGGTTGCTTGATGAACTTACCAAGCATTCGACCTCCGAGTAGATGGAAAAACTGATTTTCAATTCTGTTTCTGGATTCATAAATGCTTTTAGTTTTCTGCTCTAGAGAGTTATAGTTAGTTGGAATTACTTCTTGAGTTGGATCCAAGATAATTCTAGCACGGTGGTAAGAAGGTTAAAACTTGAACGTAGCTTGGAAGCTACGGGCAATTAAATGGATTCCGGCGTTCTTGAACTTAGGCATTTCCATGGGCTTTTTCTGGTTGCTCAACGGAAAAATTGTTTTTTTGCGTGAGTGGTCATGACCAAGGAAGCAGAAATAGAGGCATGGATTCGCGGAAGAAAACGAATAATTCATAATCAACACCTTATACAAGCGTTGACTGTTCTGGCAATGATGGTGCCTTTGCCTCTCACGTCATTCATTTTTTGGATTGTGTTCGGTCTGGGTTTGCCCATAGTAATCCAAGGCATCGTTTTGTCGTGGCTTGCAGCGACCATAATCTACATTGTGTGGTCGGCCTACGTCAGAATCAAACAAAGAAGCTGAATCCAAGTTTTGTTGTGAAGAGGCTAGCTTGTTCGGTGTTCAATGACCTTTTACTTGAATCCTATGTCCATCAATCTCATTCCGACGGAAATGCTTCCTTTGAACTGAAGTTTTCCCGTCATGAAGGCTTTGACAGCGCCAAGTCTGCCATTAACCATGTCCACAAAGTCAGTGTCGGACATCGTGACTGAAATTGTCGGAGACGGATCGACTCCTTCTTTGATGTCCATTCTCTTGTCTTTCACTGCCACGATCCAATCGCCTCCGTTTGGTCCCGTGATGTTCATCTGGATTACGGCTTCGAAGCCTGCTACCTTGTTGGGGTCAAATCTGGACGGCAGAACCTTCTCGAAAAACTCCTTAGGCGTCTTTGTTTCCATCAACTTCCATCCTCCAAATGTTAGACTTGAAGCTAAGTGTTCGGCAGGAGAATTAAATACTTTTCATCGCGTTGAATCCTGATTTCGGTAAAAGCTTCAGGCTTCAGTCATATAAACAGGTCTTTTTCTTTCGGTCTTATGAGTTCAGTTGCCTTTGAGTCTTCCGCTTTGGGATAGTTGTATCCTCGAATTATGGCAACCGGGATGCCCTCACTCGCCTGTCCTATCACCAGTTCTGCTGCGGAGCACAGTTCATCGGCTATCGCAGTTTGTTTCACTCTTAAAACATATCCGAACAGGTCTTTCTCTCCCCTTCGGTCTCTGATCGGCTTTATCCCGGCAACTCCAATTGCCACGTTTATCTCTCCCAGGCGCAGGGGCCTTCCATGCGTGTCAGAGATTATGGCCGCCACATCTCGGCCAGTGATTCTTCTAATTTCCCGCCTAATCGTTTCGGCAGAAAGATCAGGATCCTTTGGCAGCAGAGCAACGTTTCGTTCGCCCGGGACGTTTGATTTGTCGACTCCAGAGTTTGCACACACGAACCCGTGCTTGGTTTCTGTTATGAGATTTCCGTTTCCCATCCGTGCAATACCTTTTGATTCTCTGAGAACGACCTCAACTAGAGCGGGGTCCTTTCCACATTGGCTGGCTATACTCTTTGCAAACTCGGAAGGCACGATCTCGTCGAGGTTTACGACGTTTCCTTCAGCGCGCGAAACAATAGCGTGCGTAACAACTATTACGTCACAGTTCTCAACAGGAGTGCCCTGTTTTTCCGCTGAACAGCAGATAAGTTCAGCGAGATTGTCCCCCTCTTTTACGGTCGGCAAGCCCTCAACCGGGATTATCTGAATGATGTTCATGGAAGACAGCTTCGCTGTTTCAATTATGTAAGCGTTGCCCATCTTAATGCAAGAACGCCGCCTCATAAACCATTCACATGATTTGAAGAACCAAGCCAATGTCATCGCTGAAAAGGAAGAATAAATAAGTTGCATCGACAGAAGCTGTTTGGATTCGGTTGAAAATTGAAACAAAGGTTCTTGCAGGGACAGCAATTCTGGCTGCTTTAGTTTTCGTTCTAGACTATTCAATGAAAGCGTCGCACCTGAAGATACCTTTCCCATGGCTTCCGCAGCTCAAGTTCGATTTCACAGGGATACCGATCGCCTTGTCACTTTATCTTTTCGGATTTGTTCCCGGAGTCTTCACTTCTGTGACTGCTCTTGTCGTCATCCTTGCGCGTAGTGGTGACATCGTAGGCGCATCGATGAAGGCTGTTGCAGAACTGTCCACCGTTGTTGGACTTGCCCTTGCTTTGAAGGCGACAACCAAGTTCCGGAATGTCTTCTCATTTGCTTCAGGAATCATTGTGCGTTGTTTCGTCATGTTCCTACTCAACCTTCTTCTTTTCCCCATTGGAATTAGCCCTCTAATCGCCGCGTTCAACGTTATTCAAGGTTCCATAAGCATACTGGGCGCATCTTCTCTTCACGAGATCATCAAGACAAGAGCACCATCTTTGATCCTAAAAAGGCTCAAGTCCCATCAAATCGCAGACGATGGGCATTCATAACGATTCTCGACCGAAAATCGCAGGTTCGCGCCCCTGTGAGCACGCGCCGAAAAAACGAGGCGGTCTAAGAAATGAGTTCTCCTGCTTGGCAAGTTTCTCATTCACTAAGGGCCTGTGTAAAGGACTGCACTTTCGCTCCGTTTCAACTTCTAGTTGAAGAACCTTCAACATAACGGTAACATGGCGGGCTGAAAAAATACGGGGGGCCTACCAATTATAAAGCCTACCCACCCCTTTATCAGTAACATTCAGCACGGGCCCGCACTACACCACAACAGCCGCGCGTGCTCAGAAGTGCGGGGGGTGGGATTTGAACCCACGAACCCCTACAGGACAGGCTCCTGAAGCCTGCGCCTTTGACCATGCTCGGCGACCCCCGCCGTGAAGTTACTCATGTCCACAAAAGGTTTAAGAGTTACTGTAGGCTCTTGGTAGAAACGGTGCATTTGATTGCCAACTCATGGCTCACTCTCCAAAGCCGGAAAAGTCAGATCCCAAACACCTAAAATACAGGCTACGCCAAAGAAGAGCCCAAGCCCAAGGTTTAGAAACAGACGAAACTACGAAAAAAGAGTAATTCTGCAGAGAAAACCGGGACAAAACTGGGTTTAAACCTTTTATCCCCAATCGATAATAGCTTCATTTGATGTTAGAGGCTGCACTTGCCGTTTTGAATGCTAACGTGATAACGCTAGTCAGGAAACAGCCCAGAGCCAAGGCGATCGCCGTCCAAAACGGCACGATCATTGCCGTAGGCTCTAACGAGAAAATCCGCGAGCACATCGGCAAGAGAACGAAAGTCATAGATGCGAAGAACAAAACCGTTGTTCCCGGCTTCGTCGACTGCCACGTGCACATGACGGATTTCGGATTCTCCTTGCAGAGTCTGGATCTGAGAGATGCCAAGTCCATAAAAGAACTGCAGCAGAAACTACGTGAATATGCGCGAAAAAACCCTGAGAGGACTTGGATCCTGAAAGGACGATGGGACCAAGAAAAATTCGTGGAAAAGCGCTGCCCGACTTGCAGAGACTTGGACGCTGCAGTTCCAGACAAACCCGTCTTTCTAGTCCGAGTCTGCGGACACATGGCCGTGGCCAACAGCAAAGCTTTGCAGCATGCCGGCATAACGAGGCATACCGCTGTCGAAGGCGGAAAAGTAGATCTAGACGACAAGACCGGCCAGCCAACAGGCATCGTGCGAGAGAACGCTTTGGAGCTTATCCACAGAGCCCTTCCAAAGCCAAGCCTAGAACAGCTTGAAGAAGCGTGCGTTTTCGCTTGTGAGAAGGCCGTGGAAGCTGGGCTTACCTGCGTTCATTGGCTCGTGGGTTCCGCGGATGAGGTGCGTGTCCTGCAAAAGCTAAGTTCAGAAGGAAGATTGCCTCTAAGGGTTTACTTAGGTGTGCCAGTTGAGCTTCTGGACGACCTTGCCAATCTTGGGTTAGTCACCGGTTTTGGAAATGACACGCTCAAGATAGGCTTTGTCAAAATCTTCGCTGACGGCTCTCTTGGCGCCCACACAGCAGCGCTGAAAGAGCCCTATTCCGACATGCCTGAAACACGAGGAATGATGCTCTACCCCCAGAAGAAGCTTGACCAGATAATCTTAAAGGCTCACGAGGCCGGGCTACAGTTGGGAGTCCACGCAATCGGTGATCGGGCGGTGGACAGTGTTCTGAAAGCATTTGAAAAAGCGTTGAAAAAGGCTCCGCGCGAGAATCACAGGCACAGGATTGAACATTCCTCCGTTCTCAATCCAAAATTGATCGCAAGCATGAAACGTCTAGGCATACTGGCTTCCGTACAACCTCATTTTGTGGTTTCCGATTTCTGGACGCTTGACAGAGTCGGCAAGAAACGAGCCCGCTGGACTTACCCGTTCAAAACGCTCATTGACAAAGGGCTGTTAGTTGTTTCAGGTTCAGACTGCCCGGTCGAAAAGATAGAGCCATTGCTGGGTGTTTGGGCAGCTGTTGTGAGAAAGGACTTCCCGGAAGAGAGCCTAACGACGGAGGAGGCTCTGAAAACCTACACCTCGAACGCCGCGTACGCGTCTTTTGATGAAGAAAGCAAAGGAACGATTGAGCTTGGAAAGTTTGCAGATTTCACGGTCCTGTCAGATGACTTGCTTAGACTTCAATTGGACGCAATTCGAGGGGTTGCCGTCGAGATGACGATTGTTGCTGGCAAAGTGGTCTATTCTGGCAAGAATTTTCAGAAATATCGCGATTGACTGCACGTCCGCGTGGTATTGAAGCTATTTTAGATGGATTTCTACGATGTCTCCATCTTTTAGTACGAAGCTCCCGCCGACCTTTTGCGGGCTGAAGACAAGGCGTTCAGACCAGACTCTTGCAAAATAGAAGTCGTCTTTGAAGTCGCTGTGAATGCTTTTCGCGAGATCGAGGACCGTAGCGTCTCTTTTCAGGATAAAGGGTTTTCTTGAGTATTCTTTCTCGTTCGGCTCTTTGGTGTAGATTCGCATGATGTCCAACGTCTTGAACAGTGCTTCACCAAGCTTGTTCAAACCAATTCTCTTTTCGCACGAGACTGCGACTATCGGCAACTTGCCGCGGACGTATGTTCTGAGGAGGGCTAGATTGCCTTCAGCTCCTCTAAAGTCTATTTTGTTTGCAACGATTACTGCTGGTTTATACGTCGTGCTTTCGTAGATGGCGTCTTCAACCTCGTCTAGAGTGGCTTCGCCGGAGATCTTTACGAACGCGTCGGTGATGTTATAGCTTTTCAGCAGGTTTTCGACATCTTTGAAGTTGCAGTCGATGAGTCTGCCGATCACTATTATGCGAAGACCCGCGCCCATGAATTTTCTTTCAACTTCGACTCGTGCATTAGGTTTGCTGACGAGTATTCTTGCTTTCTCCATTTCGTCTAGGATTAGAGAGAGTTGTTTGACTGGGTTTTGTGATAGATCGACTATCAGGATGAGGCCGTCAGCGTTTCGGGCTACGCCTAGGGTTTGAAGTCCCCATGCTCTTCCGTCTGCCGATCCTTCCATTAGAGCTGGAGCTTCGATCATTTGGAATTGTATGTCTTGGTAGTTCATTATTCCTGGTTGGGGTTCTCTGGTTGTGTATGGGTTTGGTGAGACTTCGACTTTGGCGTTTGTGACGGCTGCCAGTAGGCTGCTTTTTCCAGACTTGGTCATGCCTATGAGTGCTATTTGAGCTGCGCCTTCTTTTTCTATGAAAATTTTGGGTCCGCTTTTGGCTGCCTTTTTCCTTTTTTTTTCTTCCATTTCCTTTCGGATATTTGTCATTTGTTTCTTGACTTGCACGCACAATCTTGCTGTTCCTTTGTGTCTCGGAACAAGGCTTAGAAACTCCTCTAACAAGCGGAGTTTTTCCCGTGGGTTCTTGGTTGCTTCAACTTCTGCCCATTTCTTTTTTGCTTCTGGTGGCAGGTTTGTCGGCATGACTTACGCGTCCAATCTGTAATTTCGAAGGTTAACTTTAATATTTGTTTCCGAAATTACCAGGCTTGCATTCTTTTGATTCATCATAAACTTAAAATAATTGATTAAACAGTTGTGTAAACGAATTCATTAAAATTTAGAGGAAATTTGGAAAATAGGAGAAGAAAGAAATGAGTAAAGCAGGTAAGCCGCACTTAAACTTGGTCATCATGGGGCACGTAGACCACGGAAAATCAACGACAACAGGACACTTGCTGTATGCTGCGGGAGCTGTTGATGAGCGGACGGTGAAGGCTTATGAAGAAGAAGCTAAGAAAATGGGGAAAGAGTCTTTTAAGTTCGCTTGGGTTCTTGACAATCTGAAGGAGGAGCGCGAACGAGGCTTAACGATTGACCTTAGGTTTCTAAAGTTTGAGACGAAGAAATATTACTTCACGGTTATAGACGCGCCTGGGCACAGGGACTTCGTCAAGAACATGATTACTGGGGCAAGCCAGGCTGACGGTGCCATACTCTTCTGTTCGTCCAGGCGAGGAGAGTTTGAGGCGGGCATCGGGCCAGGCGGTCAGACTAGGGAGCACGCATTTTTGGCTTTCACCTTGGGCGTTCGACAGTTGGTTGTTGCTGTTAACAAGATGGACGACGTTTCGGTTAACTGGAGTCAGGATCGTTACAATGAAATCAAGAATGAAGTCGGCCGCATGTTGAAGATGGTTGGCTTCAAGGTTGAGAAGATTCCGTTTGTTCCCACTTCGGGGTGGACGGGCGACAACCTTGTGAAGAAGAGTGAGCATATGCCATGGTACACTGGGCCTACGCTTATTGACGCTTTGGACACGTTTGAGGTGCCTGCGAAGCCGACGAACAAGCCATTGCGCGTTCCGATTCAGGATGTTTACAGCATTACTGGTGTGGGCACGGTTCCGGTGGGCAGGGTTGAGACTGGGGTAATCAAGGAGAACGATGTGGTGATTTTCATGCCTCCGAATAAGCAGGGTGAAGTCAAGTCTTTGGAGATGCATCACGAAAGGATTCCGAAGGCTGAACCTGGTGACAACATTGGCTTCAACATCAGGGGCGTCGCGAAGACGGACATTCATCGTGGAGACGTTTGCGGTCACGTTACCAATCCGCCTACCGTTGCTAAGGAGTTCATTGGGCAGATCATCGTTATCTATCACCCTACGGCTGTGGCAGCTGGGTACACTCCTGTGCTGCATTTTCACACGGGTCAGGTTGCATGTAGGCTCACTGAGCTGATAAGGAAGATTGACCCTCGTTCAGGACAGGTGGTTGAGGAGAAGCCGACGTTCTTGAAGACTGGTGACGCTGCTGTGGTGAGGATGGAGCCTTTGCACCCGATTGCTGTTGAGACTTTCGCGGACTTTGAGGAGCTTGGACGTTTCGCGGTCAGAGACATGGGTACGACGGTGGCTGCGGGTATCATAAAGGAGATCACGAAGAAAGGGCAATAACCTATCTTTTTCCCTTTTTTGTAGTTTGCTACTAGTTCAGTTTCGCATTTAGAAGCGGTTTGGGTTTCCAGGTTTTTCTATTTCTGTAGCTTTAAACATTGCCGCCTAAGGGTGCTGTTTTGTCTGGACAAGGGGCGTTTAGGGATGACTCTGGTTTTGATGGTCCTCTTGAGGACTAGTATAGTCAGGACATTTCCTGCGGCAATTGTCAAGACAATGCGATGTTGAAGGATGTTGGCGTTTGGGTGAGGAGGTTCGGGACTTTTTTGATTGATCAAACGAGTTTTCTTTTGTCTGGTCAGTGTGAAGGGTGTGTTTGTTGCGCTTTGCGTGTGTGTTAGTGCATTTTTCGTAGGGCGTCGTTTGTTTCTTGGATGTCTGGGAGCTGTCCTAGCGGGTAGATCTTGAAAAAGGCTATTTTTTGGTTTTCGTCGATGATTATGTTGGCTCGTTCGGAGAATCCGTCTTTGGGTCTGAATATTCCGTACAGTTCGGCGATTTTGCCGTGTGGCCAGAAGTCTGAGAGTAGTCTTGTGTGTTTGATGTTGAGGCTTTTTGCCCAGGCTTTTTTTGATGGGACTGTGTCTATGCTTACGCCGACGGCTGTGGTTTTGAGGGTGTCGAAGGTTTGTTTGTTTTTTTCTAGGGATTTCATTTGTTGGGAGCAGACGCTGGTCCATGCGAGTGGGTGGAATGATAGGAGTACTTTTTTGTCCTTGAAGTCGGAGAGTTTGAATTCTTTTTCGTTTTGGTCTGGCAGGGTGAAGTTTTTGGCTTTGTCGCCTACTTTCGGTTTTTCTTCCATCGTTTTTTCTCCTTGTTGCGTGTTTGCAACGTGGTTTTCTGTCCTTTTAATTTTTTCCAATTGTCGAGTATCTATGTTCTTTTGGCTTTCTGGAGACATCAGAGAGTTGCGGTGTCTTGCAAGCATTTGCTGAGTGTCACCTTTGTCAGGTAGTGGAGCCTGCATAAGTGGTAGTCCCCCGTCGTTTATTGGTGTTGTTTTTGGTGATGTTGTGTGGTAACGGTGGTGATGGGTGTGGTGGGCTTTGTGGTTGGTAGCCCCTTCTGGGTTTCGATGTGTCGTGGATGTTTGGGTTTGAATATGCGCGTTTGCAAAATCTTGATGTTTGTTGGTTTAACCTTGAGGCTCAACTGTGTTTCGGCCTTTGGACTTGAGGTCTGATGATAGAAATGTCGATTCGGACCGATGGAATGTCAGGTTGCACGGGCTGTTTGTGTGGGGATGTTCGTTGACTCTTGGGTCTTGTTGCGTCCTGTTCTTCTACTTTGACGGGAGGGGTAGCAAGGCTAGGGCGACGGCGATGATGAGGCCAAGGAGAAGACTGCAAGGAAGCTATAACTAACGTGTGAGAAGCCATCGTGGGGTACTTGGAAGCGTTCCCAGAGGAATTGAGCCAGCTTAAGCGGAAGAGAGAGCTGGTGAAACTTGGTTTCTGAAAAGCTTCGGTCCGTTTTGAGAGGGTGTGTCCTATTTGCTTAGTCCTCGGTTTTGGAGTCGTTCGTGCTCCCACGCTGCGAAGTCCAGTGGTGGGTTGATGGTTTCGTTGTCGGGTTTTCGTTTGAGTTTTGCTGCGCCGTTTGGGCATTTGGTGGCGCATAGGCCGCAGCCGATGCATTTTTTGAGGTTTACGACGGATATTCCGTCTTGTTCGGTGATTGCGTTGACTTGGCATCGTTTTCTGCACGTTCCGCATCCTAGGCATTCGTCGGGGTCGATGACGGCGTGGTAGTTGGCGTAGGCTACGGAGTTTTTGATGCCCCAGTCGGTGATTCCTCTGAGTATGCCGCAGCAGCAGCCGCAGCAGTTGCAGACGTAGCCGACTCCTTTCATGACGTTGCTGACGGTGTGGACGAGGCCTATTTCTTCGGTTTTGTCTAGGAAGGCGAGTGCTTCTTCTTTTGTGATGTTGAGTGGGGTTGGGGGGCTTTCGCTTGTGGAGAAGCTGAGGCAGGTTTTGGTTGGGAAGTCGCATTTGCGGTGGCCGATTTGGTCTTGTTGTACCCGGCATATGCAGTCGCGGAGGCGGAAGGTCTTGCATTGGGAGAGGATGGTTTTGACGTCGTCGTAGGGTAGGATCCATTCGGATTTGACGGCTTTTTGTGCGGGGATGACGCGGTGTAGGGCTGGTTGGGGTTTCATGATTCCGGCTGCTCCTCCGTCGGCTAGGTATTGTTCGACGAGGTGGGCTAGTTCGTGGTCCATGTTTTCTAGTTGGGCTTCGTAGATTCCGACTATGAAGGGTGCCAGCCTGAACGATGATTTGGTGCCTTGTTTGTCGTGCCATAGGAGTCCGCGTTTGGCCATTTTGGCCAGTTTTGTTTCTGCTTCTTTGGCGGGGAGTCCTATTCGTTTGGCTATCGTGTTGACGGGTTCTGTTGTTCCGGTTAGTTGGCTTGCTATGGATGCATCTTCGTGTGAGAATATCTTCTTTAGAATTTGGATTTCGACGTTTGAGGGTGTTCTTGGGAATCCGTTCGGGAGTTTGTCTAGGGCTTTTGCGAGTTGTTCGTAGACGTTGTGGCTCATTGTGTCTGCCTTCTTTGTTTGGGATTGCTGTGTGGGTGTGTCTATTTAACGGTAACGCGCGTATGTGACGGGCACGTATTGGACCTGTGGTGTGTTGCGGGCCCGTGTTTTATGTCAATGATAAAGGGGTGGGTAGGCTTTATAATTGGTACCCCCCCGGTATTTTTTCAGCAGACCATGTTGCCGCCATGTTGAGGGGTTTCGCGGTAGAGGTTGAGATCAGGTGAAAGTGCGGTCCTTTACGCGGGCCTCCGGTGAATGTTTGATTTCACGTGGCAGGAGAGCCTGTGTAATTGTGGCCGCTGACTTGATGCTTAAACGGGTGATCTCCTTCCTAACACCACAGTTTGAATTTTAGATTCGCAGTTGATTAGTAAAGTGTTGTGACTGTTGACCGACAGCTACAAAGGACCAGCGTGCGATTTGGACGGCAGGCTCCAAGACTTGTACTAGTTTGAAACGAGGTTTGTCCGACGTAGTTTATTTGCTGGCCCATGTTTTGGTGAGTTGGAACGAAAGTTAGACTTGTTCCAAAAAGAGGAATAAGAATGAAACACAACGTAAAGAGCGATGTAATAGCGCGCGCGCTAACACGGATGGCACATGACGGTTATTGGTTCGGACGGAATGCCCTTCCGACTGATGCCGAACGGGAACTCAACCGCGTACAGCAAGTTCACTTTGAACATAGGCTCCGGAGAGACTTATGACACGATCACTTTGGCTGATCCGGTTTACGGCGTTAGCGATGTTGCGGGTTCACCATTCTCTCAGCCGGTACCGCTGCCGTCTGGACCGGGCACGCTGAACTGGCGTCAGGTCTATCCGATACACGCCCACGATGACCACAAGGTTACTACCAACGGAATATACCCCGGCGGAGCGCTAGTTCTCATCGAGGCAAGTGGAGTTCCCGGCACACCGCCAGGCACGCCAACCTACGCGAACCCGTATCTCCCTCCGCCCGGTATAGGACCACTTCCTCCGATACCAGCAGGCTAGGCCGGAATACGCATGAGAAAAAAAACCATCATTCCCATTTTTTTCATTTCAATTGTGGCAATCGCAGCATTGGCTTTTTACGTGCACGTTCAAGATCAGGTGGCGCAAGCCTCTCCTGCCACGGTAGTTTCGGTTTCAGCCAAGCTGGCAGGGGATAACGGCACAATGATCTCAGTAGAATATCAGACAGATAGAAACATGACTGCGAACCTCGATGCCAACCGGACTTATCTGATTGATGAGAGTTCAGGTAAGAGACTTGGTGTTCAGTGGGTGTCTTATATTGGTCCCTTGATCTCTCAAAGCGTTGGCAAGGCTTCAGGTTGGTTCGTGATTGACAACGCAGAATTGAGCGTAATAAACGGAACTCAAGTCACGATAGTCATAGGCAATTTCACCAAAGAACATTACGAGGTAACTTGGCCTTAGAGAGGCGGTTAACTCTTCGCAGTCTTCGCTGAAACCCACGTCTTGTACTTTCCATTTTTTGCGTGTAAAATTGGCGCTTTCTGTCGTTCTCACGAATCAGGCAGGTGAAGAAATCAGCTCGCGCTCTTCGGTTGGTTATGTCTGCTTTAACGCCTCGTAGGCCTGTCCGTTGTGAATGATACCGAGGGCCCACGCTGCGTGCTCTCTTACGATCTGCTTCTGTTCTCGCAGGAGTTTTCTTAATGCCGGAATCGCTACCGGATCGCGCAGATTCCCGAGCGCGACGGCTATGTTTCTTTGGAAGCACTCAGGCTCTGGATCGATGAAGTCCCAGTTCTTGGAGAGCTTTTCGAATCTTTTATGTGAGATGTTTAGGAGAGAAAGCAACGACGGGCTGGAACCATAGTCCGGGTCGTACGGTGGGATTTTCTTCGCTACTGGTTTGACGTTTCTGTTGTTCGGGCACACTTCTTGGCATCGGTCACAGCTCACGAGTCTGTTCTCTATTTTGGTGCGAAGGTCTCGGGGAATTGGGCCAGTCTTCACCGTCAGGTAGTCGATGCACTTGTTGACGTTGACTGTGCCCGGTGCTTGAATTGCCGACGTGGGACAGGCGTGTTGGCAAGCTTGGCAGGAGCCGCAATCCTTATGCAGCGGTTCGTCATGCTCGAAGTCTGCGTCTGTGACGAGGCTGTCGAGGGTTATCCATGAGCCGTGTTTTTCTGTTTGGATCAGGGAGTTTTTTCCTTGCCATCCTACGCCGGCTCTTACTGCGGCCATCTTTTGTGGGATGAGGGTTTTCTCAGCTACTTTTATCCCCCTTTTCCGTAGGAGTTCTGCGAATCTTGCTCTTCTTCTGTACGTCTCGCCGTAGACATCTCGCTGGTAGGCTCTGGCAATGACCCCGTGGGGGTCGCCTGATGTTGTGAGGTCCGTGGGAGCACGGGTGTAGTAGCAGAAGGCCACGGAGATGATTGTTTTCGCGTTTGGAAGACTGTTGGAGGGGTCAGTGTAGGTGCTGACGTTTTTCAGTATGCCCTCGTAGTCTATCAAGTCTTTTGGGTATAGTCCGGCTTTGATTCTTTCTTTCAGTGTTCTTTCGTGGTCAGTGAACGGTTCGGCCGAACACATCTTGACGATCTCGAAGCCAAGTCTGTGTCCGAGTTTAACGATCTGCTCTTTGGGCATCATCCGTTGTTGCCGCCATTTTGTGAAGAAGTGCTAGTGGAGAGATATGATCAGTACGATGATTATTGTCAGGAGGAAGCTGTTGAAGAGTGATAGAGCCTCCAGTCTTTTTCCCTTTGTCCAGAGCAGGATCAGAGACGCCAAGCCGAGTGCTGCAAGGATGACTATTAGGATGAAGGGTGAAAACATCAGGAAATTCTGGGCAGTTTGTTCTTGGAGTAATTCGCTTATGTCGGGTAGCATGATATTTCAAGTGGTTTTTTTCGCTCTTAAGACTTTGGCTTTACATTCGTAGCGGGATAGGCTGTTCAGGCGTTACTGTTAGGTGTTGAGTCCGTACATCTGGTCTGGAGCGAGAATGTCTGGAAAAGCTTTTCTCAGTTTTAGGCGCGCGCTGTAGCAGAGATGGCATTCATCTACGTAACTTTCTTCGTGGTCGACTTTGTACCGTCTAACGAGTTCAGCTGGTCCACCTTTCAGAATCGGCCCACATATGGGGTGTTCATGGGGGTTGAAATCTCCAAATATGCGATGTAGTGGTGTCTTTTTCATGTTGCCTATCGTTACGCCTTGGCAAACGTGAACGTATCCGAAGGGGTCGATGTGGACCCGCTTCTGATTTGAGAAATCTTCATCGTGGCATTTGTCAAACTCTTCCCAAGGTTTTCTGGGTAAGCCCTCAACGAGTTTTTCCGCCGGCCTCCCCTTGAACAGTACGGCGCCTTCTCTGACGGGTTCTCCTTTCCAATATTTTCCTGCCATGGGTTCTTTTGATTCTTCTATGCTTATGTTGCTGACGGGTAGGCCGAGCTCTCTGGCTGCTTGTCGTCCGTGTTTTGCCAAGTTTTCCTCATCCTTGGCGTAATGGAAGGTGTCATCGCTTATTACCGCGTCCGAGACGCCTATTTCAGAAATGGGCTTCAGCCATTCTTTTGCGTCCTCGACGGATGTGGCCCAGTAAGCGTTCGTGATGAAGCCTGTCTTGTAGCCTAGCTTCTTGGCTTCTCGCAATCCCCACAACAGAATAGGATAATAGAGAACTGGCTCGCCGCCTTCAAAATAGATCCACTCGATGTTTCCGATTCTCTGTGCCTGTTCAAGTATTTCTTTTACGTCGGAGATTTTCATTACTCCTTTTGCGTTGGGGCCTCCGAAAACGAAGCAGTGATCGCACTCTAGATTGCATTTGTATGTCAGCAGAAGGTCCAGTTCATTTATTGGCATCACAATCGCTGCTAGACTAGATTTCGTCACTCGTATTTTAATGAGTCTGTGGAAGGGCTTTTGGAGAAGGAGCTGTCAACATTGAGGTTTGAGCTGCAAGACGGTTTCTGAGAAGTCTTATATGCCGATTATGTCAACATGAACGTTTCGGGGTGAGATGTTGAGTGAAGGCAAAGTTGTTAGTAGAACCGTTGCAGTTGCGATTGGAACGCTCTGTGTCGGTGTTCTGATCGGTTTGGGTATCGTGGTTTGGAACGAAAATTCGATTATTTCGAACTACACTTCACTGGTTAACAGTAAGGATGAGACCATGTCGGACCTCTGGAGTCGGGTGACGGACTTACAGGTACAAATATCGTCCATGAACCAACAGATAGCGAACCTTTCAAATCAGGTTGCCGTCAGAGACGCACAAATCGCTGACGAGAGCGTCCAGACATCAGTTCTTCAAAACAGAGTTGCTGATTTGGAAGCTCCGCAGATCATCAGCGTGGACATGAAAGCGGAAGATCACAAGTCCCCCGAATGGACAGAGCCGTACCTCTATGTTAGTGGGCACGTGTTCAATGCTGGAACAGCATGGGCATACCATGTTAGGCTTCATGTGGTTGCTCATCAGACGGGTGGGGTTGTGGCGATAGACGCCTACATAGAGAGAGGCAACTTGTGGGGTAGGTGGTGGATAGAGGTTGACGCAAACATACCCTATCTTGGCGAGGCTCTAAGCGATTGGACGATAACCCCAGAGTGGACAGATACCCTATAGTCTCTCTTTCTTTGGTCTCGGTTTTGATTGCCTCTGGAATGCCCAACTCAAACATGTTCAAAACCATTCGTGAACTGGTTTCTTCATCAAGTCTTGAATAGCTTAGCCGGTCTTGTTGAGGCTTGAACCTGACGCTCGCAAGTCATCTATGCATGCTGAAACAACAGCATTGCCTAGGGAAAAACGTTGGTTGAGATGTCTTGGGGAAAGGCTCTGGGCTATCGCGGACGTTTCGTCGCTTACATAATTCTCTGGGCCATCATTGGCGGAATAATAGTGGCTGCAGGTGCACTTCTGATTGTGGGATCAGTCAACATCACCTACGACTCGGCTACTCAGCAATGGCAAGCTTCAGGCCTGAGTTGGGGCGGGCTTGTCGGCGGCGTGATCGTCATTGTGATCGGAGAAGCCGTTGTGATTCTGGGCGCAATCGCATCGTATTTCAAGCTGATGTCAAAACTCGTCAGTGAAACTTTCCCTTCAGCACAAACACGACCGCCTCCTCCTTGACTTTCGCAGCGTCTAATGCCCTAGTTTCCTCTTTTCTTTTTCATCTCAAAACCTGACTCGGCAGCGAGCGGTAAGCCGTAAAGGAGGGGATAGAGGAGAATGGCAGAAGGCTTTCTTTTAGAAGCGTGGAATGGGGAATGCTTCCTTCTTTTTCGTGAGGGTTTGAGCCATTCTCCTCGATCATGTTAACTTTGGAGGTTTTCTCTTAGATATGCGTTGTGAAGGAGTCTTCTGTAGGAATCTTCTATATCTCAAGAGAGCGCGCTGGGACCTTGAAACCCTGTCAGGCGACACCGGCGGCTGTCTGAGCTACCCGCCACCGAAACTGACGGCCGCTGTTGGCGGCAATGTGGAAATAGACCTTTCACCATTAGGAATGAAGGTGAAGTAAATCCACGAGCGTTATCGCTGTTTTCCACTTGTTCCTTGACCCGTCTTTTTCTTCAAGTCTTGAATTACTTCTGCCTCTCGGTTACTAATGATCTAGGTTTCCAATGTTTGGCTCTCTCTACTTATCAAGTCAATGCGTCCGCGTAGGCGTCCGCGAGCGAATTGCCCCATTGCCACTTCTCGCTCATCTCGTTGTTTTTTCAGTTGTTCTTCTAAGGTTGTCAACATCCTTGCTACGTCCAGTGGTTTCATTATGTAGGCGTCTGCGCCCTTGTTTAGGGCTTCAACCGCGTTCTGAAGTGAAGGGTTACCGGTCATGATAATTTTTCTCATTTTGGGCTTCGTTTCTTTGATTCTTGTCAACAATTCTAAACCGTTCATGTCGGGCAATATTATGTCTATCAGCAACATGTTGTAAAATCTTTCGTTCGCCTTGGCGATGGCTTCCTGAGCGGTTCCACAGGCGTCTGTGTCATAACCGTTTTCGCTTAGGACGGTTGTCAGAAGCTTCCGTATGCCATTATCATCATCAACAATAAGCACAGTTGGCCTTACCGAAGGATTCGGGTTAACCATCTTGCGTGCCTACCTCAACTTCGGCTATGCTATGGCGGTGATATATGAGAGTTTGTGGGGTTACGTCGTTTTGGGTTTCTTTGAGCTGGATTTCGCGAAAGATGAGTCTTGGAATCTTGTTTGTTGTCAACCAGCAAGTAGTAGTCAAAGACTTTTCTCATTCGCCTCGGTACATGATCGCTGGTGAATACTTTGTACATCTTGATGAGTTGTGGTTGGATGCGAAGGATGTCTGTTAACGTTACCAAACCGAGCAGCTTGCCCTTTTCGACTATTGGCATCTTCTTGATGTTTTTCTGGAACATGAGCTTGGACGCTTCTGCAATCTCGATGCTGGATTCTACGGATATTAACGGCGTTGACATGACTTCGCCAACCATTGTTTTTTTAGTATCTTGTGACTTGGCCAAGACTCTTTTCAGAAGATCTCTTTCGGTAATTATTCCTACTGGTTTTTCGTTTTCTGTGACGATCAAGCATCCTATTTCGTGTTCATTCATGAGTTCAACGGCTTCCTCAAGCGTCGAGTCTTTCCTGATTGTTATTACGTTGTTTACCATGATGTCGCGGGCTTGAATTGACATTGGAGTTTCCCGGAAATTTGTATCTCTGTAAAGAAGTTAAGCCTTATGAAGCAAGGATAATTATTTGTAGTTCAATCCTTTGTGTTCTTCATGTTGGTCTTCAACAGTTTTTCTCGTCATATCTCCCAATAACTCTTCGGGCAGTTCCACTTCGGCCCAGAGTCGTCCGTACTTCTCCTGTCTTGCGCTGCGTCTAACGTGTCGTCTAGCTTTGACATGGAGTTCGCAGCAGCCGTCAGGGCAACTCATCGAGAAGCCTCCCTTGATTGTTTCTTTTCTTCCCGGTAGAGTTCTATGTAACCGCAGTTCATGCAGTAGAAGGTCAGGATTGGGTCGCCTATGAACTGGTCTTCCTTCTTCAGTGTGAGGTCAGTGTATGAGCCTAGGTGTTTGTCTCTGGCTATTTCTCCTCCGCACTTGGGGCATTTCTTGACTTCGCTCGTGGGTTACCACTTCCTCTTCCAGCGATTTTCGTGGTTTGAGTTTGGTAGGCTTGGCGAACTTGCCTTCACGCGGCATAACTCTGAGGTGTTTACGGCTGAGGTTCCATGGGCTTGTGTGTGAGGGGTGTGTCCCTGTGGAACCTTTTTGTTTTGACCGGGTGAAGGCAGGGTTCGCCAAACTCCAAACAAGACGGGTTGAGTTGAGAATAAAAAGCGTGTGCCGGAACAACTCTTCTGGAAGGCGGAGAGTAGGGTTAAAGTGAAGACTTCGTCGTTGGCGGATGGATTGCCGCCAATCAAGTGTTTTAGAAAACAAGCTCTTTTGCAGTCGACCTCATTGTCCGGCTTTGTGGGCCGTCTGTTGGAAACCGCGCTATTTATGATCCTTTGTCAAAGCAACCACCAGCTTATGCTCCGAATTTGCGCGGAAGAAAAAAGTCTGTCAACAGACTGATGCGTTATTGCGTCTTCTCGGGGTGGGCGATCATGTGGCCGCCGAATCCGGCGCCCCACATCAGGATCGGATAGACGACCATGCGTTGTATTCCACCCAAGCCTAGGCCTAGGTCGATGCCGCTTATGTAGATGCCTAGCGCTCCGAGCGTCATCAAGCCTAGAACCACGGCGATAACGGAGAGCGGCGGTTTGAGCAGTCTGTATGAGGTTATGGCGGAGAGTCCGCCGAACAGGAAGGCCATTAGCGAAACAATGGCGTGAATTGCTCCGCTGTTCTCCGTGAACGCGCCGGTGCCCATGGCTCCTATGGCTGTGAGAACGAGCAGGATTGTTAGCGGCTTGAAGTTGAAGGTTTGTTGGAGGAAGTAGGTTCCGATGATCACTAGTAGTCCTAGGAGGAAGACGGATGAGTTGTAGATCATTGAGGAGGGTCCGATGCCGAGGTCGCTTATGTAGTTGTCTGATATGCTGTAGCTTGGGTATAGTGCTTCGGCGACGGTTAGTCCGAGGACGAATTGGGATGCTGCGATGAAGAAGAGTGTGCCAGCGATTTTTCCTTTGGAATAGGCCATGGGTGGGAGATACTGCGTTTTAGATTGATAAGATTTGCCGTCTAGTTCTGAGGACCAAGTTGCGCGCGCTCCAAGATTTTTAGAAAACGCAAGTAACCCGCCAGCAAGAAAACCTGGCGTGTTAGCCTAAGAGGCTGGCGTGTTGGTTGTAACCCGCCTTTTGTAAGACTTGAAATGATCACCTTAGACAGTAATCCTACACGCCACTTCTGTATGTCCTCTCGGTCGATGCCTCTACCAAGACTCCATCTCATCATCAAGTAACCTAGCGCGCGCATGGAAACCAATGACCGCTGAGCTGATAGAGCCCGCGATATACACTGAAGCCGAAGTTCAGATAATTTTTCAATGAAAGCTGGGTTGCTGATTGCCCTATATGTTCTATCATGCGCTTTGCTTTTCTACAGCTTTTCTTATTCTGCGCAACTCTTGAAGCACCTGTTCATTGGTGTTTCCAGGAGCACGAGTCTCAGCTTCTGCTTCCACAGCTTGAGGCCTTATTCCTCTCACAAAATTCATTACAAAATCCTTGGTTTCTTCAAACTTCTTTATTCCAACAATCTCTGCTTCTGCAGTTTTGTAACCCTGGCGGCTTACTCCTGAGAACCCTGCCGTCTGGATTGCAAGTTTGGCGAGTCCAAAGTGTCTTGAGATTGGTCCTTGGTAAATGTTGATGTTGGTGATGCGATTGTAAGGCACAACGCTTTTTGTCTTCCACCAGACTCCCTTTGTAACCACGATTTTGTCATCTTCAAACACATATTTTATTGAAGAATGGTATTTCGGTATCCAATACATAGCCACCGCGACGACAAGAATAAGCGGGATAAATGCGGATAGAGCTGCCAGGGTTTCGATCCATGAATCAACTAGGAAAAGAGAGATGGTGACGGCAGGAATCATCCACCAGAGAAAACCGCCTATCAAAACGGTCACTAGATAAGTGTGATACAGGCTCTTCAGTTCTGGGTCCGCCTTGAGTTCCTTTTCCACGCCCATCAAGTCTCACCGAGATGGTATGTAAGGGAACTAAGGTTCTTAAGTGCTTTCGTACTAAGGCAACCAAAAAGCGCTGGTCAAGCGGCGCGCGCGATGAGCTTGTTTATCAGAGAGATACGGGAAATGGTCATCCTGATTCGGATGTTGGCTATGTGTGGTTGGACAATAGTTGCACTTTCGCGGTTCAATCAAACGTAAACGGCAAAATATATGTCATCCTTGGTGTTTGGGGGGTTTGGGAGACACCTCGGACGTATTATTTGGACAGCATCAGAGTAGTATTTATCCAGCTTTAGTTCCAACGCGCGCTTTTAGGAACATTCAGAAATGCAACAATATTGTGCACCAGCTTCCATGTCCTCCCCACTAACCTTTGATCTGGAAGGTTTTGCGACAGCGCGTGCTGCTACAAAACTTATATGGTTGTGAACAACGACCTCATAGAGGAAAAGAAATGTCTAGGTTTAATGAATCTGTCGAGAAAATAGTTCGGACTTTGGAATTGCAGAACGTGCCAATCGGAGTAAGGTTCTCTGAAACCCCAGATAGACAAGGGGTCGAAAGACAACTGAGGATTTGCGAAGCTCTTGATGTTGTCAGGCGAGAAAACGTGGTAATCAACCTTTCAAAAGAGAATTGTACTTGCCGTGGCGGCAGTCACATTGCAGGCTGGCAAGCTCTCACCTTGGAGGAATTTGCCGCCCTTTTTCTAGCGGCCAATGTTTACGAGTCAAAAAAAGTTGCAGAGGCTTCGGTGAGCAGACAACCCAAACCAGAATACAGAGGCAGATTTCTCATTCTAGGCCCTCTTAACAAGTTCGAAACAAATCCCGACATGGTTCTTTTCTTCGTAAACCCTGCACAGGCAGATCGAATCCTTGGCTTGGCATGCTTTGAAGGAGCCGAACCCTCAATATACTACCCTGCCAGTACCGTCTGTTCCACCATCAGCAACACCTTGGCAAAAGGAAAACCTGACGTAAATCTCATCTCGACGTTTGAAAGAACGAGACACAAATGGTCTCCTGACAAGCTTATAGTGACTCTACCTTTCAAGGATTTCATGGCTGCCGTGAGAAGCGTTGATTGCTCTGGTTATGGAAAAAGGGCTGCATCTTAGCGCACGCTGCGATCGATTTAAATATAGTGGTTGCCTTGTCGTTTTGATTAGCAATGGTCTTGCTTTCTCTCCTGCCTCTTTGTGCTGGTTTAGCCATCGTGGTTTATGGTGCAGATGAGGCGATGAAACGACTTTTGAATTTGGCAAGATTCTTTCGCCTTTCTGTGTTCGTCACAGGTGTCGTGATAGCTGGTACAGTTGCAGTTCTTCCTGAAATGTCCATTGGCGTCATAGCGCGCGCGTTAGACTGTTTTTCCATAGTCTTTTGCAACCATCGTCACGTCTATGATGTTTATCGTTCCGTTCTCGTCCATGTCCGCATTGGGGTTCCATTTCTGGTGTCGCGCGCGCGATGGTTACGGTTTCTGTTCTTTTATTCGTGTGGACACCATTAAGGCCGTTTCCCATGTTGCCACGGTTTCGTCTCTCTGATTCTTAACAGTGTTCTTGAACTTTAATATCCCTGTTTCTGGTCTGCTTTTGCTAGGCCTGGCCTCAAGAACCTCCGATTCGACTCTAATAGTGTCGCCAATGAAAACTGGAGCCGTGAACCTAACGTTATCCATGCCCAGAAAAGCCAATGCTTCAACAG
>Ga0315279_10003406_pt1 | contig 22215 bp, 12 predicted proteins | sample YL17G06_20_MG_FD_203694 | JGI IMG/M metagenome (GOLD analysis project Ga0315279, IMG submission 203694) | Sediment microbial communities from Yellowstone Lake, YNP, Wyoming, USA - YL17G06_20 | ecosystem: Environmental > Aquatic > Freshwater > Lake > Sediment | place: USA: Wyoming | collected... | reverse complement strand
TCACCATCTTATACTTCCAAAATCGCCCCTTCCCGAAAAATGGAGAAAAAAAGTGGGCCTATGCCCGCTTTTTTTCTCCATTTTTCGGGATACTGTCCTAGAGGAATCGCTTACGCAAATCCGCCTGGATTGAAATTAATTCTGCCTGCAAATCGGCCGCGGGCAACTCACGTGCGCCCAAGAGCCTGCCAAGAGTGGGCATCACCTGCTCTTCGGTGGCACCACCGGTCTCTACCAGTGTCTCGAGCGCGTAAACCAGATCGGTTAAGGCACGCTCCGGATCCAGATCCTGGGAAAGGATCGGGCGAATGCTTTGCTTCTGTTCTTCCCCCAGGCGCTGTTCTTCAACCTGGAAGAATTTATCAAGTTCATCCAAATCAGGCGGGGAGATCGCCCAGCCAGAGGCTCCCAGGTTCTCCTCGAGGTGGGATATCGTCGAAGGGCCAGTGAGAGCGCACAGGATGCCGGGCTGCGCCAGCACCCAGGCGATGGCTGCCTGAGCCGGTGTTTTCCCATATTTCTGACCCAGGACACGGAACTGCTCAACTACACGCAGGCCTGAGACGAACCGCTCGCGCTGAAAAAGGGGATCCATCAGGCGCAGGTCGCCCTGCTCAAAGACGTGCCCCTGGAGGATCTTTCCCGTCAATAGTCCCCGGCCGGTAACACTGAAGGCAATCACCCCAACGCGGTGCGCCAGACATAGGGGCAACACCCGCTGGCGGGCGGATCGGGCAACCGCGCTGAGCTCTGTCATCTCCGAGAACGGCTGCCCGAGGGTAAAAAAAGCTTCCAGACGGTTCGGCGGGACGTGCCCGATGCCATAATGGCGAATTTTACCGGCGGCTTTGAGTTTTTCCAGCGCGCCAACGGTGACCTCAACCGGCGTATCCGGATCGTTGAAATGGATCTGGTACAAATCGATGGTGTCGGTTCGCATGTTTTTCAGGCTTTGCTCGCAAGAAACCCGGATGTGCTCGGGGGAACAATCCGGTTTCCCCTGCGAACCCCACCCGACTTTGGTCGCAAGCCAAACCTTTTGCCGAAACGGGGCCACTGCCTGGCCCAGGATCTGTTCTGCAGGACCGTAAATATCGGCCACATCAAAAAAGTTTACGCCCCGCTCGTAGGCGCCCTGCACGATGCCAGTAAATTGCCGCGGGTCTTTTTTCCCATAAACACCGCTCAGGGCATACCCACCGAGGCCTATTTCAGAAATTTTTTCACCGTCATGGGTTCTGTAGTTCATCTTTTCCACTCCAGTTGATTATAATACGCAGGGATAATTAAATAGGTTTCAGCAATAAAAAAGAGTACAATATACATACGGGGATGTCTACAAATTTGATGTTTACCCCAACCAGGATTGGTTGCCAGGAGTAAAACGTCATGTCTGAGCTAAAGAAAACCTTCAAACGGATCAACCGGCAAATCCAAATCGTATCTTTGGTTGCCAACGTGGGTGGTGGCCTGATCACTTTCCTATATTTTGCCCTGGCAGATCCTATCCCCACGGTGCGGTCTCAAGAGCGAGAGGCTTTTGTCTCCACGATGGCAATCTTTCTCCTGATCCTCGGGATCATGATGGCGGTCTTTTTCATACTCTCCCAACGATGGATCCGACGCAGATTTCGCCAAATTATTCACTGGCAGCATCGCCTGGAAGATAGCGCCACACCTGCGGATGTGCCTGTAGATATCCAGCGCCGGGTCATTAATTATATTCCACAGAATACGGTCATCAACTTTGTATTTTGGCTGCTGGCGGGCTTGTTTTGGTCTGGCTTGACTTTGACAGGGGGTAATCTCGCTTACACCTTACGGACTTTTATCGGTATTGTGGGGGTAGGTGGCGTGCTGGCTACAGCCGTGTATTATTTCATTTCCGATTGGATCTGGCGGGACGCCATCCTGCTCTTTATCCCCGCGGGCAAGTTGCACAAGGTTGGAGGGTTCCGTCTGTCCATACGGAACCGTCTGCTGATCGTTTTTCTACTGATTGGATTGTGGCCTTCGGCCCTACTGGTGAAATTGTCGTTGGAACGGGCGCAGGCATTAGCAAACACAAACCAGCCTGAAGCGATCCTGAATAATTTACTCCTGGTAGAGATTTTTATCCTCGTGATAACCGCCCTGGCGAGTATTGGCATGGCTCTGTTTATGACGCGGGGAATTACCGGTCCACTCGGCGCGCTGAAAGATGCCATGAGCCGCGTCGAGCAGGATGATTTCAACGTTCAAGTCCCGGTGACCACTACCGATGAGCTGGGCTATCTGACGGAGGGATTCAATGCCATGATCCACAACGCCCAGTTGTTCGAAGCGATCCAGAAAGCACGGGATGAAGCCGAGGCCGCCAATAAGGCGAAGAGTACTTTCCTGGCTACGATGAGCCATGAAATCCGCACCCCGATGAACGCTGTCATCGGTATGAGCAATCTGCTGCTCGGTACCTCCCTCAGTGCGGAACAACGCGAGTACGCTGAGATCATCCACAACAGTGGCGATTCTCTCTTGAACGTGATTAACGATATCCTGGATTTCAGCAAGATCGAAGCCGGGAAAATGGAAATGGAAAAACAACCCTTCGATCTGCGCGAATGCATAGAAAGCGCCCTTGATCTGGTTGCCTCGCGGGCCGAAGAAAAAGACCTGGACATTGCCTGCCTGATCGAGGGAGATGTCCCCGCTGCCATCCTGGGAGATGTGACCCGCCTGCGCCAGATTCTAATCAACCTGCTCAGCAACGCCATCAAGTTCACCGAACAGGGCGAAGTCGTGGTAGAAGTTAAAAAGGATGATGCCAGGGAAATGAAAGAAGAGAGGATGCCAGCCATGCCTTCTCCTCCTGCCTTGACGCTTCACTTTTTGGTGCGCGACACCGGCGTCGGCATAAAACCCGAGGAGATGGGAAGGTTGTTCCGGTCTTTCTCGCAAGCCGACTCGTCAACCATGCGCAAGTACGGCGGCACGGGGTTGGGCTTAGCAATAAGCAAACGCCTGACCGAAATCATGGGCGGTAAGATATGGGCAGAAAGCGAGGGCGTATCCGGCAAAGGCTCGGTCTTCCATTTTACAATCCAGACGGAGGCCGTGGATATGCCTGCCAGGACTCGCATGGATTGGAACGAGGCTCTACCGCAGCTTCAGGGGAAGCAGGTGTTGATCGTGGATGATAATCCTACCAACCGCCGCATTTTGACCCTGCAGCTACACAAATGGGGTATCCAAACAAGCGAAACAGAATCCCCTCTTCAAGCCCTGGAATGGCTCAAAAGCGGGAAAACATTTGACCTGGCGATTCTCGATATGCAGATGCCTGAAATGGACGGCGTTACGCTGGGAAGTGAAATCCGCAAGTTACCCCAGGGGCAGTCTCTACCACTATTGCTGTACACCTCGCTGGGCCGGCGTGTGAGTGACAGCTCTTCCGTGGACTTGGCCGCCGCGGCGGGTTTTACCGCCACGCTCTCCAAGCCGATAAAAACTTCGCAGCTGTTCGATGCTCTGGCTACCATTTTTGGCCTCCAGTCAGCATACCTGGCGCGCCCCCTTTCTACGAAAGCGCAGCTGGATCCTGAGATGGCAAAACACTATCCCCTCCGCATCCTGCTGGCAGAAGATAATACTGTCAACCAAAAATTGGCTTTGCGTCTCCTTCAGCAGTTAGGCTATCGCGCCGATGTGGCCTCGAACGGCCTGGAGGCAGTACAGTCGGTGGAACGCCAATCGTATGATGTTATCCTGATGGATGTACAAATGCCAGAAATGGATGGCCTGGAAGCCTCACGACTTATCTGCGCTCAGTGGCCGCGCGAACGGCGCCCCCGCATTATTGCCACGACTGCCAACGCCATGCACGGTGACCGTGAAATATGCCTGGCTGCTGGCATGGATGATTACATCAGTAAGCCGATCCGGGTTGCCGAATTGATCGCTGCCCTAACAAAAACGCCACCCCTGATATCACCCAAAGAAGGGACAGCGGATCTTCCACCCATCGTGGATATGCCTACCTTTGAAAATCTCAAAAAAGAGATGGGAGCGGATTTCATCCAAGAGCTGGTTGCTGCTTATTGCGAAGAAACACCGCGGCTCATAATCTCACTCCAACATGCCTTGGTTAACCAGGATGCCGAGGCGTTTCGCCGCGCGGCTCATTCCATTAAATCCACGAGCGTCAGTCTTGGCGCACTGCGATCTGGAAACCTGGCCAAAGAACTTGAAATGTTGGGCAAAGCAGGACAACTGGGAACTGTAGCCGCGGCAGTGGAACACCTGGCGGCTGAAACTCTCCAGGTTCAACAGACATTAAAGGAATTTTGCAATGGATAACCCTACTACTGGATGTCTGCTGGTTGTAGACGATGATAAAGTCAATCGTTTGCTGCTGGGACACTACCTGGTTCAGCAAGGCCACGCCGTAACTTATGCCGAAAATGGGCGCCAGGCCCTGGATATCCTGCGCACTCAACCGGTAGAGATGGTGTTGCTCGATATCGAGATGCCCGAGATCAATGGTTACCAGGTGCTAGAACAGGTAATAGCCGATCCGCAGCTGCGCGAAATACCGATCGTCGTCACTTCGGCGCTAGAAGAAATGGACAGCGTGGTCAAATGCATTGAAATGGGAGCCGAAGATTACCTTACCAAACCGGTCAATCAAGTACTACTCAAAGCGCGCATCAACGCCAGCCTGGATAAAAAGCGCCTGCGTGACCAGCGCACACGTTTACTTATGAGGCTGGAACGAGAGATGGAAATCGCTCGCAAGACACAGCAGAGCATCTTGCCTGTTCATTTACCCGAACATCCCGGGTACGATTTTGGCGCGCTGATGATCCCGGCCCGCGCCGTAGGTGGGGATTTCTACGAGTTTATCACCCTGGACCGCGACCGCCTGGGGGTGGTGATCGGCGACGTAGCCGACAAAGGCCTGCCCGCCGCGCTGATCATGGCCCTGACCTACAGCCTGGTGAGTGTTGATGCCTTGCAGATGGATTCACCAACCGAAACGCTCATTAATGTGAATCGCCATTTGCTCAACGTGAATGCTTCGGGAATGTTCGTCACCTTGCTGTACGGTATTTTAGATTGCGGCACCGGCCACTTTCGGTATGCGCGCGCAGGGCATCTTCCGCCAGTGGTTTTAAAGCCCCACGGACAGCCGGTAGATATACCCGTCGATCGCGGGCAGCCCTTGGGACTGTTTGAAGATATAGAGCTCGATGAGCAAGAATTCACCATACCGCCGGGGGGAATGGCATTGTTATTCAGCGATGGTTTAAGCGAGGCCTCCGACAGCCTGGGGGATGAATTTGGTGATCAGCGTCTGTCTGAGGTCTTATCCGAAAATCAAGAAAAAACTGCCCAGGCAGTATGTGAGCAGTTATGGTTTGCCGTCCAAAACCACAGTGGCGATTCCACACTGCAGGACGATTTCACTACCGTGGTTTTAAAAAGGTTTGACTAGCATCCTTAGATTTGTTATGATGGAAAGGCACGTTGAGCCAAACAACGTGACTATCTACCAGATGAAAACGCAGTGGATTTAACTTATAGTTTATAGAAAAAGCGCAATTCACGGGTAAAATCAAATTTACTGCGTATTGCACCAACAGGTGAAACAGCCAGCATCTATCTGGTAAATGGCCTCACATTGTTGTCCATATCGTATACAATTGAGGCAGAAATTGCCTCACGCAATTTCTGCCTCTATGACATTCCTGATGTTGCAGCTTCGATATGACCGCAATAGCAGCCTGAATGATGGGGCAGCCGTGATCCAAAATCAGCCGGGAAAGTGTATCCTTTTCAGAGGTGTTGATGCAAGAGCTGATCGGTAAATCCCTCGGGAAATACCGCATTGTAGAACGATTGGCCCGCGGTGGTATGGCAGAAATTTATAAGGCCTACCAGAATAACCTCGATCGTTACGTGGCGATTAAGATCATGCACGCCCACCTGACCGGCGATCCTGGTTTTGTGGCGCGTTTCGAGCGTGAAGCCAAAAGTATCGCGGCCCTGCACCATCCCCACATTGTTCAAGTTTTAGATTTCGATATCGAAGGAGACATGCCCTATATCGTGATGGAGCTGGTGGAGGGCATTCCCTTGAGAACGCAGGTTAAGAACCTTTCACGCCACGGTGAGATAGTGCCTCTGAAGAAGACCGCCCGTATCATACGCCAGATTGGGCAGGCGCTTTCCTACGCCCACGCCCAGAACATGGTCCATCGCGACGTGAAATCATCCAATATCATCATCGAGGGCGGAGAGGCGCTAACCGGGCGTGCGGTGCTGACAGATTTTGGACTGGTTAAAATCCTGACCGCGCCGAACCTATCCATCACCGAAGCCGCGGTCGGCACACCGGCGTATATGGCGCCCGAGCAAGGCCTGGGTGAGCCGGGCGATCACCGCATCGATATCTATTCATTCGGTGTGGTGCTTTTCGAGCTGTCCACCGGCCGCTTGCCTTTTGAAGCGGATACCCTCGTGGCAACCATGCTTAAGCACATCCAGGAAGAGGTGCCTCAGCCTCGCCTGTTCAACCCCGAGCTGCCGGTTGGCGTTGAGAATGTCATTTATAGAAGTATGGCCAAGCGTCCCGAAGACCGCTACCAGCAGATCGACGAGATGCTGGCGGATATGGATGCAGCCCTGCAGGGTCTGGAGACGCGCCCTGTGGGGGTGAAAATTGGTGAAACCGGGGAAATAAGTACCCTCTCCGGGATAAGGCTGATCGAAGTAAAACCACCCCCCGAGCCAGCAATTCCTCCTGCGACCACCGATTTTGTAGGCCGGCAGACTGAGCTGGCTTATTTCGCCGAACAGTTAGCTGCCAAGCACCAGATCATCATCAGCGGTATGCCGGGCGTGGGCAAGACCGCCCTGGCTGCTGCGCTGGCGATGCAGGTAAGTCAGCCTGTCAAGATCTTCTGGCACACCTTCCATACCGGTGAAGGGGTGCATGCGCTGATCTGGAAGCTGGCAGGATTTCTGGCCTGGCGGGGGCAGTCTGATCCATGGGCGATGCTGCAGAACGCCCAACAGACAGGCATCCAACCGCCTCCACCTGAAGTGCTGTTTGATTATCTCTTCCAACTGCTGTGCGGGCAGGATTACCTGCTGTGCTTCGACAACTTCCACTTTGTCGAAAACGATCCCTTATTGGTGCAATTTCTAGAGCGTCTTGAGGGCGTCATTCCCGACAACGAGGTGTCTATTATGATTATCACATCACGCAGCGTGCCAGGATTGGCACACAGCGCCGACTTCCAGCCCATGGCCGGGTTGAGCCGTGAGGATGCCCGCAGTTTGCTGGCAACGCGCGGCTTGTCGCTACCAGAAGATTTATTCAACACACTCTACACTCGTACCGAAGGTAATACCCAATTTCTGACCCTGGCGATCGACTCCCTGCTGCGCGGCCAGGATCCCGCGCGCCTGATCCGCGAGTTGCCAGAACACGAAAGCATTGAGCATTACCTGATCAAGGCTGTAGACGATGGCTTGAATGCCGAGGAACGCGAGGTCATGAGCGCTGTGTCCGTATTGATGGGATACCCAGGCAGCCGGGATGCCATCAGCGCTATTTTGGAAGGGCGCAATATGCGCCGCATACTGAATGATTTGAACAGCCATTACTTGTTGTCGGCGCTCGAAGGCGAAAATGGGAAGGAATACACCCAGCACGCCCTGGTACAGGTTTTCTACTACGAGCAGCTTGGCAAGCGCGCCCAGCAGGAGATGCACCACCGCGCCGCCGAGCATTACGCCACCACAGAACCTGACCCTCTCCGCGCCGCACTTCATTACCAACTTGCTGGGGAGATTGCCAAAGCGGTTGAGTATGCCACGCAGGATGTCTGGGCCAGCATCAACCGCGGCCAGGCGCTGGCCCTGCAGCAGGTGCTGGAACAGTTCGATGAGAAACTGGACGATCCGATTTTGAATGCCAGGCTGAACCTTGCTCGCGGGCAGGTATCCGCGTTACTGGGCGACGGTCAGTCAGCGCAGGACCGGTACGAATCAGTTTACAATACCCTGGAAGGGTTGCCAGACATTCCCCAGGCGCACCCCTTGAAAGCGCGTGCCTGCCTGGGGATGGGTGAAGTCTTACAGGAAGGCAACCCTCTGGTAGCCCTCGAATGGCTGATGCTCGGGCTGGAGGCCCTGCCGGAGGGAGAGAACCTGCTCGAGCAGGCCATCATCCGCATCCGCATGGGCCGCATCCATGCTTACCAGGGGGATTACAAGGCCGCCGAGGAGGCGCTCCAGCAGGGACGCAAAGAGCTTCCTCCCGAGCACCCCATGCAGATCACCGCCCTAGGTAACCTGGGCAACCTCTATTGCGCCCGCGGCGACACCGTACAGGGACAGGCCTATTACCGCGACGCCCTGGCTCTGGCCCAGAAGCTGGGTGATCAATGGCGGATTGCGGAACATAAATTGAACCTGGGCATCGAAGCGGATATTGCCGGGCAGCTCCAAGAAGCTGTGGCTATCTACCAGGAGGTGCTCGCCCAGGCAGAAAAGCTGGGCAGCCTGGCCCAGCGGGTGCGCACGCATTCTCTGCTGGGAATTGTATACATCAAATTGGGTGAATATGAGCAAGCAGAGCGCAATCTGAAGGAATGTATCGGTCTGGCACGGCGAGCCAAACTGCGCGCGCACCTGATCTACGCCATGCCTAGCCTGGCGGACCTGTACCTGCGCCAGGGGCAGCCCGATGCGGCTGAGCCTTTGTTGGTAGAAGCAGAAAAATTGTCCCAGGAAACCGGCACCCGCCTGGCTGAGGTGCTGCCCGAGATTTACCGCACCTGGGCGCTGTTACACCTGGTACAGGGTGACAATGAAGCTGCCCGCACCTGTGCTGAAACTTCGGTAGCATTGGCCAGGGAGCTGGAATCCGATACGGATGAAGGCATCGGCCTGCGCGTGCTGGGAAAGGTGAAGCTTGCTTTTCAGCAGCTTGAGGGGGCCCTGGTTTGCTTCGAACAAAGCCTGGCCCGGTTGGAAGGTCGCGACCCCTACGAGGCTGCCCGCACTCAAACGGCCTGGGGGGAATGCCTGCTGAACGGGCCTGAGCGTCCCCGCGGCCTGGAGCTCCTGCACAAGGCAGAAGCGGCTTTCGCCCAGCTAGGGGCGCAGCGCGATCTGGATATGGTCAAGAATTTGGCTGGTAAAGAGGGCGTTGGCTGAGCTGGTTTGAGAAGTTTCGAACCCAAGGTGGTGCAGCCACGCCAGGAAAGTGATGAGGAGGATCTCATGGTTGGCATCAAGCGTTCATTGACAAACGCGCCAGGCTTACGGAAAAAACCTGGCGTTGATCCTGGCTTATCCTCTGCCGGTTTTCCCCGGCGAGCGTCTGTTCGGTTTCTATCTGGCAGACTGGGATGGATGCGACTCCTGGCTGTCCTGATCTGCTTGATGGCCGTGTGCCGGGCTGACGGACCTTTAGCGGCCCGCGCCGCCGACGGTGATCCGTTTACCCTGGCCTGGTCTTCTTATGATACCAGCACCACCACGAGCATGGCCTGGGGGGATTACGATGGCGACGGCGACCTGGACCTGGCGGTGGGCAATAACGGGCAGCCCAACCAGCTCTACCGCAATGACGGCCTCAAGGACGGCGTGCTGCAGATGACCCTGGTTTGGTCATCAGTAGAGGCCGATAACACCACGAGCATCGCCTGGGGCGATTACGACAACGATGGCGACCTCGACCTGGCGGTGGGGAACGAATTGCAGCCCAACCGGCTGTACCGTAACGATGGCGGGATGCTGACCTCCACGGCGGTCTGGTCGTCGGTGGAGGCAGATGATACCCACAGCCTGGCCTGGGGCGACTACGATGGCGATGGCTTCCTGGACCTAGCAGTGGGAAATTCAAACCAACCCAACCGGCTGTATCTAAACAATGGCGGTGTGCTCTCGACCAGCGCATCCTGGTCTTCGATTGAAACCGATGACACTAGCAGCGTGGCCTGGGGCGACTACGACGGCGACGGCGATCTGGATCTGGCGGTCGGGAACCGTTTTCAACCCAACCGGTTATACCGTAATGACAGTTTTCCTGGGGGTACACCCCAATTTACGCAGGTCTGGTTCCCCACAGAAACCTACGACACTACCAGCGTGGCCTGGGGTGACTATGACGGCGATGGCAACCTCGAACTGGCAGCTGGGATCTGGGGAGGGCCTAACCGGTTGTATCATAAAAATGGCGGGACGCTGACCACCAGCGCTGTCTGGTCTTCCGACGAAAGCGATAACACCGCCAGCCTGGCCTGGGGCGACTACGATGGCGACGGCGACCTCGATCTGGCTGCCGGAAATTGGAACCTTCCCAACCGGCTCTACCGCAATGATGGCGGCACCCTGACTACCAGCGCAGCCTGGTCATCCAACGAAACCGACGCCACCACCAGCCTGGCCTGGGGCGACTACGACAACGACGGCGACCTCGACCTGGCAGCGGGAAATTCCGACCAACCCAAGCGGGTATACCGCAACGAGGGCAGCACCCTGGCCCCCGCCCCCACCTGGTCATCCAGCGAATCGGATGCCACGCGCAGCATTGCCTGGGGCGACTATGATGGCGACGGCTACCTCGACCTGGCAGTCGGGAACTACAACCAACCCAACCTGTTGTATCACAACGACGGTGGAGCCTTTTTATCCACTCCAGCCTGGCAATCCATTGAAGCTGATCCCACTACGAGCATCGCCTGGGGTGACTACGACGGCGACGGTGACCTCGACCTGGCAGTGGGGAACACTGGCCTGCCTAACCGCCTGTATCGCAATAATGGTGGAGTGTTGACCTCCTCCGCTGTCTGGTCCTCCGATGAAGCAGGGGATGAAACGACCAGCATCGCTTGGGGAGATTACGACGGCGACGGCGACCTCGACCTGGCTGTCGGAAATTGGGGGCAGCCAAACCGGCTATACCGTAATGACAACGGAACGCTTACCACAAGCGCGGTTTGGTCATCGGTTGAAACTGATTGGACGCGCAGCATCGCCTGGGGTGATTATGACGGCGATGGCGACCTCGACCTGGCGGTGGGCAACTACGGGCAGCCCAACCGGTTGTACCGCAACGATGGTGGGATGCTGACCCCCTCAGCCGTCTGGTCTTCTATCGAATTGGATAGCACCAACAGCGTGGCCTGGGCCGATTACGATGGCGACGGCGACCTCGACCTGGCCGCGGGTAATGGACTGCAGCCCAACCGCCTGTACCGCAACGATAACGGCACGCTGACCACCAGCGCAGTCTGGTCTTCGAATGAAACTTCCTATACCTATAGCCTGGCCTGGGGAGATTACGATGGCGACGGAGACCTCGACCTGGCGGCAGGAAATCATGGCATGCCCAACCGCTTGTACCGCAACGAAAACGGGCAACTGACCCGCAGTGCAGTCTGGTCTTCGGTTGGATCGCCTTTTACCTACAGCCTGGCCTGGGGCGACTATGATAACGATGGTGACCTGGATCTGGCAGCAGGCAATGAGGAACAACCTGTCCACATCTACAACAACAGCCGTGAGGCGGGCAGCCTGCCTGGCTCGGTGCCGGTGGTCAGCGTTACGCGTCCCGGCTCGGATGCTGATCTTTATTCGGTCCCCCAGACCTGGTCCAACCCCATCATCCCCATCACCTACACCCTCACCGATCCGCAAAGCGACCCGGTCTCGTTCGTGCGCGCCTGGTACTCGACGGACGGCGGTGGGCACTGGCTGGAGGCGGTCGCGGCCAGCGGTGCGATCATCTCCAACCTTGCGTCTTCTCCTTCAGGAATACAGCATATCTACAATTGGGACGTCTTCGCTTCCCGTTTCTTCGGCAATTCAGACGATGTGGTTTTCCGCCTCCAGGCTGTACCGGGCATCGTAAACTATCCAGACCAGACGCCCGGCCCTTACCTGCACGGATCTTATGCTTCATCCACATACCCGTTCCGCGTGCGCGGCAGCCAGGTGCGCGTATATCGAGAGAGCGTGGTACCCGGGAACCAGGTGCCTGGAGCCTCCGTGTTCCGGCTGCCCGCCGGCCAGGGGGGACAGGCTGAGCCGATCGCTGACCTGGCAGGCGTGCCCTTCCATACCGATAACCAGGGCTACCTGCAAGGTAAGGGTGAGCTCGGTCCGGGTGACCAGCTCGTGGCCCTGCTGCCGGTCATTATCACCGATAGTTACACCCTGTACGCCACCAGCGCCGTCCCAACTGCCAGCGGGCTGGAAATGTTCACGGTCAGTAACAGCGGTGTGCAGACCCTTACCGTCTCCACCGATCACTCACTCGTCCTGTTCAACTTGAGTGTATCCCTGGAATGGGACGCCCGCCTGGATGCGCGTTTCATGGAGGAGCTGCACTACGGCGTCCAGCGCGCCTCCGAGCTGCTCTACGACTGGACCAACGGCCAGGCCGCCATTGGGGAGATCACCCTTTATCACGACCGCCAGGAATGGTACGATGCCGATATACGCATCTACGCCAGCAATAACCGCCGCCCGGCAGCAACCCTGGGCGGGATTGTAGATGACGATGTCACCGACCCGGTCACCTCGACCCTGGTCTACCAGCCGGGCATGGTCCACATCGGCATGGTATGGAACCGCTACGGTGAGCCCGGCAGCAGCATAGGTGAAGACTGGCCGCGTGCCCTGGCCCATGAGCTGGGGCATTATGCCCTGTTCCTGGATGATGATTACCTCGGCCTGGATGGTGAGGGCCACCTGATCCTGGTGGATACCTGCACCAACACAGCCATGGCTGACCCCTACCGCGACGACTACAGCGAATTCAAGACCCACACCGAATGGCTGCCCGGCTGTGCAAAAGTGCTGGCAGAAAAGACCACCGGCCGCGCCGATTGGGACACCATCAGCACCTTTTACCCCGCCCTGAACGGCGCAAGCCTCAACCCGGGCCCTTCCAGCCTGCCCCTGGCAGTAACACATTTACACGAGGTGGTGCCGCCTGAGGATCCGCAGGCTTTACCTGACCCTCGTTTTTATCTCAAGGACGTAGGCGGCGCCAGTGTGGTCCCCGGGCGGGAGGCGCGCGCTTTCCTGATGCGCGGGGATGATGCCGATCCCGATGCCCGCCTGGTGGACCTGGGCCGTCCGGCCGTGGACAGCATCCTGGCCCCGGGCGCGCAGCCTGGCGATAAATTATGCCTGATCGAGCTGGTGGAACAGCGCACTGGCTGTAAAACCATCACCGCCTTGGACGACCAGCAGCTTGTCCTGGCAGTGAACCACTCCTGGCAGCCAGAAGTGAGTGTGACCCCCGTGACCTCACGCACGGTGGAGGTTGAAGTTGAAAACCTGGGGCTGGGGTTATCCTTGCTGGCACGCCTGTACCCGGGCAGCAGCTCAGCCTCGGAAGTCATCACCCTGGTGGAAGCTGGAGATACCTACGCCGGGACGTTCAACCTGGCGGATCCAGCCATCGATGGGTATGTGCGCATCTGGGTAGACGAGCCCAATAGCCAGCAGGAGGTGGTAGTTGACTTCGCCATGGGAGGTAACCCGGCACGTATGCGTTCGGGCTATGCGCGGATGCGTTCGGGCTACGCGCGGATGCGCTCCGGCTACGCTCCCGCAACCTCTTCGGACGGCCATGTGATCCTGTATTCCGGACAGCTGGAATTCCCGGAGGGAGAATTTTACACCTTCCAGGCCGCCACCTTGCTGCCCAATCCCCCACCGTGGGCAACCGTCATCGGGCAGGCTTACTGGCTGACCCAATCCGACGGCGCGCCCAGCCTGAGTGGAACATCCCTCGACATGGGATACATGGAGCGGGATGTGCCGGCAGGTGAAGAAAGCTGGATCAAAATATACCGCTGGGATAAGGAAGCCGGCGAATGGATACCGTTAGCCACCACCATTGACACGACTGAGAACACCGCCTTTGCCGTGATCCCCGGCTCGGGGTTGTATGCCCTCATGTCCACATTCGAGATCCCGCTCTACGGTCCCGGTTGGGATCAGTTCGCCTATCCGGTAAATGTGGTACGGCCGATCACCGATGCCCTCGCATCGATCGAGGGAGTTTATAACACGGTGTACTGGTTCGATGGCGCTGATCCAAAAGACAACTGGAAAGTATATTCTCCGGATATCCCCTCCTGGGTGAATGACCTGACAGACTTACGGTTCGGAGAGGGGTACTGGATCCACCTGACCGAGTCGATCACCCTCCGACTACAGGGAGCGGGATTCATCGATCAGACCCAGAATCCTGCACAGCAATTACCGCCCGCCACCTACTACGGCCCGGTGCTGCCTGCTGAAAATTTCAAGCCCCGCCCGGGAATGAATGTCTTTGCCTGGACTGGTGGTGTGACATGCGGGCAAGGGATTACGCGGCTAGTCAACGGGCAGGTGGTGTATTCCATCAATGTCTCAGCAGATGGCTCAGTCACCCCCGGATGCGGGAGGGAGGGAGGTGTGGTTCACTTCCAGATAGAAGATTATAAGATGGTAGCTGCGGTTCCCTGGAACACCGAGCAGGTCTGGTATGTGCCGTTGAGCACGCGGGCGTGGGTGTATTTACCGCTGATGTATCGTTGATCAATGCAGAAAATTAGATCCTCCCCCCAGATGGGGAAGTAAAATATCAGAAATTAGGGTGTTTTTTGTAGGGGCGGGTTCGGAAGCGTGGTTGGGCGGGCGTTGCCCGCCTCCACACTCACCCGCCCCTACACTGCGATAAATACCAAATTTTCGTTTTTTCCCCTTTTCGCCAGAAGGGGGGATTCAGGTCCGGCTGGCCTGTAAAGCGCGCTGCCGCAGGGCGGACTGGATCATCATGAATTCGCCGACATTTTCAGCAGTTAGAAGTCCCACCAGCCTGTCATCTTGCATCACCGGGAAGACGTGACAGTCACATTCTTTCAGACGCTCAAAAGCAGGCTCCAGCATGTCACCGGGATGAACCATCTCAAAATCCCGGCGCATCACATCAACCACACGAGCTGATTGTCCTTGAACGGAAAGTGCTTTGAGTAAGTCACCGCGGGGGAGAATTCCTACAACAGTACTATTCTCCAACACCGGGAAATCATGCTGTGAACCTTCCAGGATGAGCTGAACGGCACGCGCCAGGTTATCCTGAGAGGTTAAAAATTGGAAATCGGTTAACATAACCCGATTGACCGGTATACCGCCGATGGCCGCTTTTACCTGGGTGAGGCCAGATTCCTGCGCCGCGCCGATCCATACGAACAGGGCGATGAACACCAGCATCGGGTTGGTAAATAGACCAATGAACCCAAACACAAAGGCCATCCCTTGCCCAATCGTGGCAGCCACCTGGGTGGCACGTGTGTAATCCATGCGCATCGCCAGCAAAGCCCGCACCACGCGCCCGCCATCCATCGGAAAAGCCGGAAGCAGGTTGAAGAGCACTAACGTGAGATTCACACTCATTAACCGCTCAATAAACGGACCGCCTGTCAGGCTCAAACCATTCAGCGGGGCCAGTGTGTTGGTAACCAGCAAATAAACAAACAAGACCACAGTAATAACCACGTTGACGGAAGGTCCAGCCAGTGCGACCCAGAACTCCTGGATGGGCTTATCTGGCATACGCTCCAGGCGCGCCAACCCTCCTATGGGGAGCAAAGTGATATCTCGCGTCTTGATTCCATACCGGCGGGCCGTCAAGGCATGGCCGTATTCGTGCAAGACAACCGAAGCGAACAGAGCCAGCAAGAAAGCAACCCCCTCCACCGTGGCAGATACCTTGCGGGTCTGCATCCAATAACTAAATCCTACCCAGCCGATGAGCAGCAGAAAAGTCGTATGCAGATATACATCAATACCCGCAAAACGACCTATTTTCCACGACCATTTCATAGTCACCTCCTGAATACAACCAGCTTGATTTGTATGATATTTATCTGGTATATTATCCCCCATAAAGGTAAATATTGTATAAGATCATATTGAGAGATTCCATAGAATGGCCAGACGAGTATATTTTCAGAATTCTGCACATTTAGTAAAACTACCGAAAACTCGGGGATTGGGCGGGTATACCCACCCAATCCCCGAATTTATGGAAATTTCCGCCTTCAAACGCTAGTGTTAATATATATCTCTACCTGCTGCTCCAGCAGGGATAATGGCACCTGACCACTGCCCAAAAGCACACGATGAAACTGCTTCAGGTCGAACTTACTGCCCAGGCGGTCTTTCGCCCTCTGGCGCAGTTCAAGGATTTTCAAGTAACCGAACCCCTGACAACGATTTGATCTTTCAACGGGGTATCAAAAGCCTGGTCCAGCATCCCAATCGCCTGGTCAATGGCAACCTGGAAAGCTGCCTCGGCCGAATCACCTGAAACATAACCTTCATCCTCCCCCAGCCGGTCGACCAGCGCTCCCAGGCTTTCACTGAAAGAGTAGCCCAATTGGCCAAAGGCTTCACGCATCTCAGCCTGGATGCGTACGACATACTCCAGGCCCAATTGGTGAATATCTTCGGCGGTACTCTCGGTAGTGGTATAGTGCCGTAGAAGATGAGTATAATAATCCGCCCCATTAGAGAAACGCCAGAGGCCCACCTCTTGCGGCGCAATAGGTTGCAGATTAGTGAAATAGTTGATTAACGACTCCCGTGGGATCAGTGGCAATCCAGGAAATTGGCAACAAGGTATAATCGAGCGTTAGATGGATTCCATAATGCCCCGTACCAATATTTCCAGCCTTTTCTTCACCGGACTCAACTTGATCACGCTCCTGGAGGCCTGGCTGAACGCCTGTTCATGGTATCGGGGGATGAGGGTATAAGCGGGGCATGAATCCTATTCAACCTCCCGATATTTACGACTTCGTCATCATCGGCTCCGGCTTCGGCGGGAGCGTATCGGCAATGCGCCTGGCCGAGAAGGGCTACCGCGTGCTGGTACTCGAACGCGGCCGGCGCTTCCGCGACCAGGATTTCGCCCGTCGTAACTGGAATATTTTCCGCTATTTATGGATCCCAACCCTGCGCTGCTTCGGCATCCTGCAGATCAGCCCTTTTCGTGATCTGTGGGTGTTGCACGGCAGCGGGGTGGGCGGCGGCAGCCTGGGTTATGCCAATGTACTCATGCAGCCCGATGACAGGCTGTTCGACAACCCGGCCTGGAAAAACCTGGCAGACTGGAAAACTAAACTGCTCCCGCATTATGCCACGGCGCGGCGCATGCTGGGTGCGGTGGTCAACCCTCTGCGCACCCCCTCGGATGAGGTGATCTACGGCATTGCCAGCCAGGAGGGAAAAGAGGGCACCTTCCAACCCACCCAGGTGGGGGTGTGCTTCGGAGCTAACAATGAACAGCCTGGGCAAGAAATACGCGACCCGTTTTTCGAGGGCCAGGGACCGCCTCGGAATGTATGCAGGCGCTGCGGCGGGTGCATGGTCGGCTGTCGCTATAATGCCAAGAACACGCTGCTTAAAAATTACCTTTATTTCGCAGAACGCATGGGGGTCGAGATTCGCCCGGAATGCGAAGTGCAGGATATCCAACCTTTACCCGCTGGGCAAACGGACGGCGGGCGCTACCGCGTGGTTTATCACACCACCACTCAATGGGGATGGAGGCCGCAGAAGGCCGTGCGCGCTCGCAACGTGGTCGTCGCGGCGGGCTCGTTGGGCACCCTGCGGCTGCTGTTCCGCTGCCGGGAGGTGACCCACTCGCTGCCGCACCTTTCCCCGCGCCTGGGCGATAACGCCCGCTCCAACAGCGAAACGCTGCTGGGGGCCACCGCCCGCAGCCTCGACGTAGATTATTCTCAGGGCATTTCGATCACATCCATCTTCCACCCTGATCCAGTTACTGCCGTGGAGCCGGTGCGCTTCCCGGCAGGATCGTCGCTGCTGCGCTACCTGGCAGCTCCGTTGATCTCATCGGGTGACCGCGTCCCCCTGCGGTTTCTAAAGGCCCTGTTATTCATCCTGCGCCACCCGATCGACACCCTGCGCATGTACCTGCTGCCCGGCTGGGCGCGGCGCACCACCATCCTGCTGGTTATGCAGACAGAAGACAACCGCCTTAAATTCCGCTCGGGACGCGGGCCACTCACCGGTTTCCGGCGTGGTTTGTTAACCCGTCCCGACGAAGAACACATCCTGCCCCATCGGATCGACCAGGGTCACGCAGTGACACGCGCCTTCGCACGGAAGATTGGCGGTTTCCCAGCCGGATCAGCCTTCGAAAGCCTGCTCAACACCCCTGTCACCGCCCACATCCTGGGCGGCTGTCCCTTTGGTCGCCACGCGGACGAGGGCGTGATCGGGCTGGACTGCCAGGTACATGGCTACCCCGGCCTGTACGTGGTCGACGGATCGATCGTCCCTGCCAACCCGGGCATCAACCCCAGCCTGACGATTACGGCACTGGCAGAATACGCCATGAGTCAGGTTCCGGAGGCAGGTGAAGCCCGAAAAGATGGGGTAAAATATCCGCCGGAGTAAGCCATGTCCACAGACATTTCACAAAAAATCGACCAGCTCGCCAATTTCCAGGCCCAGCGCGATGTGCTGGAACTGGAGAAGCAATCCCTGATAGACCAGATCATCCCGCCCGAGATCAAAGCCCGCATTGAGGAAATCGAAGCCGAATTTAACGGCAAGGCCGAGGCCGTAGATGAGAAAATCACCGAATTAGAAAGTGAGATCAAGGAAGAAGTGATCCGTCAAGGCGCCACAGTCAAAGGCACTTTCCTGCGCGTGGTGTACCATCCTGGCCGCGTCACCTGGGACACGAAATCGCTGGATGGTTATGCTCGTTCCCGGCCAGAGATTCTCGAGTTTCGCAAACAGGGCGAGCCATTTGTGAGTATCCAGAAGGTATAGGTAATAAAAATAACCCTTTATGAAAATTGATTTACACGTACATACCCAGGAACGTTCCGCCTGCGGCAAAGCGTCTGAAGAAGCCCAAGTACAGGCTGCCATCGCCGTAGGGTTGGATGCCATCGTATTCACCGATCACCACCACCTCGCTCCGCTCGAACGGCTGGAGGCGCTCAACCAGCAGTATGCTCCCTTCCGCATCTTCGGGGGGATTGAGATTTCCGCCCAGGGAGAGGATTTCCTGGTGCTGGGCATGCGCCACCCAGAACTTGAAAGCCCGGATTGGAGCTACCCTGCGCTCTACCAGTTCGTCCGCCAACATGACGGGTATATCGCCATGGCACATCCCTTCCGTTACCGGGCGAACATCGAATTGGATATCGACCAGTACATCCCCGATGCCATCGAGGCGCGCTCGCCCAACACACCCGCCGACCAGGAAATTCACATCCGTGAGATCGCCGCACGGTTGGGCGTGCCGGTGCTTTTTAATTCAGATGCGCACTCTACCGAACGCCTGGGGACTTATTTCCTCGAGCTGAATGATTTCCCTTCCAACGAGCAAGAGTTGATCACCAGCCTGAAAGCTGGACGGTTTCAGTGCATCCAAAACGGACATTAAGGGCGGGTAACCCCTCTCATCCCCCCTGCCCCCCTTCTCTCCCCAAAAACAGGTGCGAGAAGTGGGGTAAAAGTCGGAAATTTTGGACGTTTGGGCGGTAAAGCAGCCCAAACGTCCAAAATTTCCGGTTTCAAAAATGGAGGAAAATGCTATGTTTGATCCGGTCATCATCGATGCCATTCGCACCCCCATCGGTGCGCTGGGCGGCGCGCTGGCTCCCGTGCGGCCCGACGATCTGGCTGCGCTGGTCCTGAGAGCCATCCTCGATCGGAATGCTCTCGACCCGGCCCTGGTGGAGGAAGTGTACCTGGGCTGCGCCAACCAGGCCGGGGAGGATAATCGCAACGTGGCGCGCATGGCGCTGCTGCTGGCTGGGCTGCCAGTCGAAGTGGCGGGCTTTACGATCAACCGGCTATGCGCATCCGGTCTGGCCGCCGTAAACCAGGCCGCCCGCGCCATCCGAGCGGGCGAAGGTGAGGTATTCATTGCTGGAGGCGTGGAGAGCATGTCGCGCGCCCCCTATTCGCTCCCCAAAGGCGATCAGCCCTTCGCTTTCGGTAACCTGACCGCCTGGGATACTGCACTCGGATGGCGCTACCCAAATCCCAAAATGCAAACCGCCTACGGAACCGAATCGATGGGCGAAACCGCCGAAAACATCGCTGAGCTCTATCCCCATATTTCCAGGGAAAGGCAGGACGTCTTCGCACTCGAAAGCCACCGCAGGGCGATCGCGGCCATCGACTCGGGGAAGTTCGCCGAGGAGATCCTGCCGGTGCCGGTACCGGTCAAAAAAGGTGATCCGGTTCTGGTGACGACCGATGAACGCCCGCGCCGCGATACCAGCCTGGAATCCCTGGCCCGTCTCAGACCCGCCTTCCGCAAAGATGGCACGGTCACGGCAGGCAATTCCTCGGGATTAAACGATGGCGCGGCGGCATTATTGATTATGAGTGAAACCAAGGCTGGCGAGCTGGGGCTAAAGCCGCTGGCGCGCGTGGTGGCTTGCGCCGCAGCGGGGGTGGCTCCGCGCACTATGGGCCTTGGACCGGTGCCCGCTGTGCGCAAAGCGTTATCCCGCGCCGGCCTGGCGATCGACCAGATCGGATTGATCGAGCTTAACGAGGCGTTTGCAGTTCAATCGCTGGCGGTGATGGAGGAGTTGGGCCTGCGCCATGAGATCACCAACGTGAACGGTGGGGCGATCGCCCTCGGACATCCCCTGGGCTGCTCCGGGGCGCGCATTCTCACCACCCTGCTGCACGAGATGCAGCGGCGGGCGGCGAATGGAGAAGCTCAAAAACCATATTTTGGACTGGCGACCCTGTGTGTGGGGGTAGGTCAAGGCGAAGCGATGATCGTCGAGTTCATCGGTTAATAATAGACTCCGGTTAAAGTAACGAGCGCCTGGGTGAGGGGGGCACCCAAACGCTCGTCTTTTTTATAATACCACATTCCAGTAAGAATGCAAGCGCCGCAAGAAGCATTTTATACAATTCTCATCGCTTATTAACGCACACCCCCGGCATAAACCTTCACTAATTGCCCCCATTCTACCAGGCTGAGGGTTTCGGCGCGGCGCTGAGGATCAATGCCTGCTGCACGCAGAAGCTGCTCAGCCTGGGCGGATTCGCAAGCCAGCCCGGCAGAGAGGGCATTACGCAGCGTTTTACGTTTTTGGCTGAACCCGGCTTTTGCAAGGCGGAAGAAGTCGGGAATGTGAGCAACGGGGATGATCGGAGCGGGGAAAAGATCGGTGCGAATGATAGCCGAATCCACTTTCGGAGCAGGATAAAAGGCTCCGGCAGGGATGTAGGCGACTACCTGCGGCTGCCCGTACAACTGGACGCTCAACGCCAGCAGGCTCATATCGCCCGGGGCGGCGGTGATTCGCTCGGCTACTTCACGCTGCACAGTCAGCACCAGGCGGCGGGGACGGGTGCGGGCTTCGAGCAGGTGGCGGATCAGGGCCGAAGTGATGTAATAGGGGATGTTGGCAACCACCAGGTAACCCGGCGAAATCATCAACTCTGCAGGATCGAGAGCCAGGATGTCGCCGTGCACCAGACGGACGTTTGGACAAGAGGCGAGTACTTCGCGTAGGGGCGGGAGCAGATCGCCATCTATTTCCACAGCAACCACCTGGCAAGCGCGGCCAGCCAGGTAACGGGTAAGTCCTCCCAGGCCGGGACCGATTTCAAGAACCTCATCCTCGGCCTCAATTCCAGCCGCATCCACCACGTGGAGCAAGGCGGCCTCATCGATCAGGAAATTCTGCCCGAGGCTTTTATCGGGGCGCAATCCATAACGGCGCAGCAGATCAGGCACGTTGAACACAGGTGAACCAGGCAGTCCAGTCATAGAGATCAATAGTGAGTCGGGGGCGGGATAGTCCAGGGGACAAAGGCCGGGGGCGGCCATAAAAAGTATACCGTCACCCACTGGTGCCAGGCGACATACTCATCGTCGCTGTAGCCCAGATCGAGCCAGCGACCGCTGATCCGGCCGGTATCAGCGGCCTCAGCGTTACCATACCCGGGCACGTACATCATCGTCCCAAAGACGATGTAATGCGTGTCCACACCCACCAGGCCTTTACGCACCGGCTTGCCCGAGGCGGTGATATTCCCACCCGCCGCAGACGGGTGGTAAGAGGTGACCCAAAATTGCATTGCCCGCCAATATTCAATCGTGCCGTCGGGGGTAGACAGGGTATGCATGACAAT
>Ga0315279_10003405_pt1 | contig 22219 bp, 16 predicted proteins | sample YL17G06_20_MG_FD_203694 | JGI IMG/M metagenome (GOLD analysis project Ga0315279, IMG submission 203694) | Sediment microbial communities from Yellowstone Lake, YNP, Wyoming, USA - YL17G06_20 | ecosystem: Environmental > Aquatic > Freshwater > Lake > Sediment | place: USA: Wyoming | collected... | reverse complement strand
CGAACGGCCGAAACTTCACCCGCGGGTTCTCCTTCGCTAACACCCGCGTGATCGCCGCCGTCAACATCGTCTTGCCATGATCAATGTGCCCAATCGTCCCTACGTTCATGTGCGGCTTCGATCGGTCGAACTTTTCCTTGGCCATTTAATTCCACCTCATGCCCCAAAGGCTTGTGCGAACTCGCGCTGGAGCTCCGGCCAAGTCTTGGTGGCCTCATCCAGCTTTTGTAGATAGTAGTCCTCGAGCTCCTTCTTCTCGGTATCGAGTAGCAGTTGGTAGAGCTGATAGTTGCTGCTCGGGAGTTGCTCACCCCTTGCAAAAGCTCCCCCTGGGCCGCCAAGCTCCCCGAGCGCCGCATTGAAATCGCGTGCCTTCTTTCCTGTCATTTCAAAGAGCTGCAAGAAGCTCTGTACGTCTGTCAGCGACCGGAATATGCGGTCGACAGACCCCTTGAGTTGCTGGTAAGGTCGCCAACGCAGGTATTGAGCGGCCCTAGAATCCAACTCCAGCCGCGAATCCCGAATGGGATCCCAGTAGCCCGCGCCGCCAATAGACAGTCGATGCCGAACAAAATCTCGCACCGAATTCTCGAAAGCCTGGTCGGTTTCCCCTAACGGCCTTAAGGCCTGATACGCAGACGATGTGACGTCGACCCAGACATCCTGCGTGCGTCCGCCTGACCGGAGGGTACAGCGAAAAAGCAGGCCAGTAGGACCGGCGGGCAAGCCGGGAAGTTGATTACCGGCTACCTTCTTAACTCCGTCCACGTCCCATTGGGCACGCACTATCGAATCCAATTCGACTCCCTTCTCTCGGAGTTCATCTTGGACGGCATCCGCCAGACGCCTCGCATCGTCAAGCTTGGTCCCATCATTCAGAACGACCTCTGCGAGAAACTCAGCAGGAAACTCAAGCACGCGTTTCTCGACGATGAAGTCCAGCAACCGCGCGGACCTCAACTTTTCTGTCAAGTACTCAACGACTTGTTGAGCACTCATAGTTGCCTTCTCAGTCCGCATTGTGTTAGCCGGCTCCATTGCTGGAAATCAAAGCAAGTATTTGGCGGTAGGCATCTAGGCCCCGCTGCAAGGCCTCCTCAACCCCCTTGCGGAAGCGCTTGACGTCGCCCCCGTAAAACTGGGCCACCATTCCCGGATTGTAGTCCGCGTTCTCCCGCAGCCGGTAGAGGTCTTTGAGCGTGTGAGCTAAATCCTGGTCTATCTTCTCGACCTCTCTTCGCAGCGAATCATGGTCGAGCCCCCCAGTTTCCCTTCCAACCAGAACCCGAGCCGCGTGGTAGAGAGAGTAGTAAGAGCTAGATAGTGCAGCCCGTGATTCTTGCTCCGACGAGTGGTCTGCACTTTCCCGTAGCCTTCTTGCCAACTCAAGTCGTGCTTCGCGGTCAGAATCTCGCACGTGATTCGCAGCAACTAGCGTCGCACATCAACAAATTTCTGGAGCCGATGAGCGGAATTGAACCGCTGACCCCGTCCTTACCAAGGACGTGCTCTACCAACTGAGCTACATCGGCCCCCAAAAGCAGTGACCCGTGACGAGTGACAAGTGACCAGCAACATCGCGGTCTCCCGTGTCTGGCTCGTCACTCTCCACTCGTCACTTGTCACTGCACTAATGGAGCGGGAGACGGGAATCGAACCCGCGACCAACAGCTTGGAAGGCTGTGACTCTACCATTGAGTTACTCCCGCATTTCATTTTCGGTTGACGATTGCCGCTTGAGCGCTCGATCAGAGATCTCGGGCAACGAACACCTGCTCACAGGCTCCGGGCTTCCCTCAATCGCAAATCTTATCGACAATCTAAAATCAGCCAATGGTGGACAGGGGAGGATTCGAACCTCCGTAGACCGCATGGGCCGGCAGATTTACAGTCTGCTGCTTTTGACCGCTCAGCCACCTGTCCGCCTCTTCTGGCTCCAGGGCCGTGGCAAAAGCAGGCGCACCGTGATGCTTCGTGTTCGGGATGTATTCGTTTGAGGCAAAATCGTCTGTGTACGCGGATAGGCGCGCGGACACGCCTATTCTCGCGCGTGGTTGAGTGCTTCCAGATCTGTGAAACCCGCTCCCGAATCTCCGAGTGGCGTCCGCCTGCTGGCTCCTCTCGCGGCTTGGCTCGCTCAAGCTGGAGCTGGCGGAGGTATTCGAACCCCCGACCCTCTGATTACAAATCAGATGCTCTACCGGCTGAGCTACGCCAGCCGCCACAAACCTATTATTATACCAATCGGCCCTCAAATTGCAAGAGCCTCTCTCACATTTTTTCCGTCGCCCCCCTGCCCGCTATCCACACACCGCCCTTGCTCCTCTAGTCCCGCCCCGCAGGCTTTCGGCCCGCAGCCCGGCGAGCGCGTCGAATCGCCCCGCTCAAGTGGGGTTCTCCCCTTGCTGAGGCAATGCGCAAGTGAGTCTCCGTCACGGCGTGGGTTCGAGGCACCACGTCCGAGAAGGGCAACAGCGCGATGCGGCGCCTGGCTAGGGTGTAGTCCATCATGTGGCGGTTGGCCAGACCGACCAATCCTACGCCAACGTCCTTCATGTACCTGGGAATCCCGGGATCGCGCGCGCAGGATGTGGTCGCGGCCGGCAGCGACATCGACAGGACTGTTCCAGGTTCACGAACACCAAGTCAGCAGGTGAGAATCCCTCGTGCAGCGCCTCCAGGAAATGTACGGGGTCCTGGCGCGCTACTGCGGGAGACTCCGCCAGTCCGTCACCCCCGATGGCGATCACCACCTAGCGCACTCTGGGCGATTCCTCGGCGGCGAGATTTGGAAGAGTGTGGCAACCCCGGCAGCCCAGTCGACAGAGTGAAGGGACCCGCCCCGATGGCCCTATGAGGCGCTCTGGTCAAGCTGACCATGGGGAAGGAAGGTAGCTCCCTGGGTTCGAGCTACTTGCGTAGGTATTTTGCTGGGTTGACCGGGGTGTCGTGGACGTGAACTTCATAGTGCAAATGGGGGCCGGTCGCTTTGCCCGTCACGCCCACGGCGCCAATCACTTGGCCGCGCTTAACCTCCTGGCCGACAACAACGAGGATCCTGCTAAGGTGTCCGTATTTGCTGGTGATTCCAAAGCCGTGGTCGATGAGGATCTCGTTGCCATAACCCCCCTCGCGGCTGGCTTCAAACACCATCCCGTCGGCGGTCGCTTCCACCTTCGTCCCGTAAGGCACCGAAATGTCTACGCCGGCATGGAACATTCCCTCGCCGCTGAACGGGTCCATTCGTTGCCCAAATCCCGCCGTGATCTGCCCTCGCACGGGCCAGATGGTCGGCACCGTCGGGTTGCTAAACTGGGGATTTGCAAACAAGCCGTAGGCCAGAAGGTCTCCCGGCACGCCCAGAGACGCCCTCCTGATAAGATTGAAGGCATACAGGGAGGCATGGTAGCTGGATTCCAGGGTAGAGTTACTTTGCGTGGCGAGAGCGAGCACCACTTCAGGGAAGTGGGGTCGCCTTGCCTCCCCAAACCCGTAGCTCACGGCCACCTCGGCCGCCAGCGACTGCAAGGAATCCAGCTTGGCGTTGGTCTGGCTCACCACGCTTTCCAACGAACGGTTTTGGGTCCTGAGGGTTTCACGTTCGGTGCGGAGGTTGTTGTAGTTGGACACCTTCAGCAGCATTCTGGCATAACTGTTAGCCAATGCTGCCACGGTCATGATCCCAACTATGCTAAAGCCCAGAACCAAATAAACCACATGAAAAGGCAGTTGGATTTTGTGTAGCTTGCCATGCGCACCGGGGAAAATGAGGAAGGTATAGAATTTTCTATCCATATGATTAATTCGCCGGACGCAGATTATTCCGAACCGCGACATCCCGCCTATGAAACAATACGAGGGCGAGGATCCACCGGGCGAAGCCTAACCCAAAAGCGAGGAAGCGCATCCTATTGAAGAAGGCGACGTTTGTCAAGCAAATACTCGACCCCCATAGAGATTCTGTTGCGACAGGGGGAAGACGCCCCCTTGTTTTTCGTCTGGCTGGACTAGAAATGGTTGGCCCTCCTCGCCGCTGGCGTCGAGTCAACGCGCGCGCGGAAGCGACCCAACGGAACCCTCTCCAGCAGGCCAAGAATCAGCTTTCAGACTGCTGTCGGGATGGGCAAACCTTTAGCGCGGTCAAACGGGACACTGGCGCGAGGCTCGGCCCGGCGAGAGGTGCGGCGATCTTTGGAGTAAGATGGGGTCGGAGTAACCTTGCCGTTGATTGCGCTCCGGGGAACTCGCCCAAGGATGGCTGGGAGCTCAAAGGCGTAGTCTGGGTCGGCGCTTTGGGAGGCGAGAGATGCAGTGGTGCCAGGCCTGCGGTATCGTCAAGTAGGGATTTCTAGCCCAAGACCCTCGGGAGCCCCTGGAGAGGACTCAGGGCGGGATGGAGCTCATAGCATCCGGCTAATTCTCCCCGGCGGTCCGGCGGTCTTGAAGAGTGAACCTAAGATGTTTCCAACTGAAAAGGAATTTGTTGGCTGGCTCCAGACGCTAAACCAGTGGTCTTCCCCTCGCTTGCGCCTTGGCATTGGCGACGATGCCGCGTTGGTTGAGGCACGGTGCGGGCACGACATAATCCTCACCACGGACATGTCCATCGAAGGCGTTCATTTCACCTGCCGGCTGCATCCGCCGCCTTCAGTGGGGCACCGGGCGCTGGCCCGTTCCCTCAGCGACATCGCGGCGATGGGGGGAACTCCGCGCTATGCGCTCGTTTCGTTGGCCCTCTCACGGCGGACGACACGCGCCTGGGTAGAAGACTTTTACCGCGGGTTTGCTGCGTTGGCCAAGCGGTTCGGAGTGGCGTTGATTGGCGGCGACACCGCCCTGGTTGCCGGGCGCACGATGGTCGACGTCATCGTTGCGGGTGAAGTCCCGCGCGGCAAGGCGCTCCGCCGCTCGGGCGCTCGCCCAGGAGACCAAATCTACGTGAGCGGACGGCTGGGCCTATCGGCTTTGGGGTTGCAGCTACTTCGGGGGGCGGCTCGTCCATCTCAATCTCCTAGGGCCGGGCCATGGCCTGCCCTCCGGCGCCTTGGTGTACTAAAGCCGCTTTGGGGCGCAGACCGCCTTGCCTCAGGGTGGCCTGCCATCCGGAGGTCGCCGACGCTCCAGAGTTCTGGCGACGGAGGGCTCTGGGCCACAGGCTCGCATGCCCCGACAAGGAGCACAGCAGCCGAAGCTGTCCGCGTGCATCTCTACCCTGAGCCCCGGTGCGCGCTCGGGAGGTATCTTTCCGAGCGCCGCCTGGCGTCTGCTCTGATGGATATCAGCGATGGCCTTTCCATCGACCTCGCTCGCCTTTGCGAGGCGAGCGGCGTGGGCGCGTGCCTGTCAGCAGAACGCATCCCCGGGCCGAGGCTGGAGGATAGGCAGAAATCTCTCGCACTGGCCCTACATGGTGGCGAGGACTATCAACTGCTGTTCACCGTGCCGCCCAGCAAGGTAACGCAGATTCCGTCACGCTTCCGAGGCTTGCCGCTGCATCCGATCGGTGAAATTCAGCCAAGGCGGGGTTTGCGCTGGATCGGAATGGACGGGAGGGTGCGAGCCCTCAAGCCGGCTGGGTGGGACTATTTCCGCGCGGAGCGGCGACCTCCCCTGTAAGTCGGGCCAGGCCAGGCCCGCATGCCTCGGGTGTAGCCTTCCCGGGCCCTCGTGTTCGGCAAACTGCCTCTCCAATTATCAAACCGAGGCGAGAATTCAGTTCCCAATCCACCTAACCGGAAGGTTAGAAAAGGAGTCTAACGAGTCGGATGGAACCGAACGATGCCGACGCTGTGGCACGGGTGATGGCCGGCGATCAGGACGCCTTCCGGGTACTGGTCGAGCGGCATAGCCGCAGCCTCTTTCGACTGGCGTATCGTATGACGAGCAACGAACAGGATGCGGAAGACGTGGTCCAGGAAACCTTTCTGCGCGCCTACCGGCGCTTGAGCCAGTTCGAGTCGCGCTCCAACTTCGGCACCTGGCTCTATCGGGTGGCGGTGAATTGCGCGCTGGACCTGATGCGCCGGAAAGGGCGGCACGACACGCAACTCCAGCCGGCCCAACTTGTCGAACCGGTCGAGCGGGAAACCTCAGGTGCAATGCTCTCGCTGCCGGCGAACGACCCCACCCCTGAGCGCCTGCTCCTGAATGCGGAGCTTCGGCAGCGACTGAATGCTGCGCTCGCGGGCCTGAGCGCCCGGGAGAGAACCGCGTTTGTGCTCAGGCATTTTGAGGGAGTGTCTATCCAGGAGATTGGCCGGATGTTGGGGCTGCGCACGAGCGCCACGAAGAATACAGTATTTCGCGCCGTGCAAAAATTGCGAAGGGTGCTAGAGCCCCCGGTGGCCTTTTCAATATGAAACATCCAAGCGACGAGCAATTTGTTCTTTACCACTACGGAGAGGGCGAGGAAGCGTCCCGGCGTGAGGTCGAGCAACACTTGGCATCCTGCGAGGCCTGCCGGGCGAGCTACAGAGGCTTGGAGGGAATGCTCGCGGCGGTGGATGCCCTGCCTGTCCCCGAACGGCCGGCGACTTACGAGGCGGAGGTCTGGCAACGCCTGCGGCGCCAACTGCCCGCTCCGTCCCGCCTCAGGTGGTTCACGTGGCTTCCATCGCGACGGTGGGCGCTGGCAGGAACCATGGCGGCCTTGCTGGTCGCGGCGTTCCTGGCGGGACGCTACTGGCAGCAAGGGCAAGTGCCGGCTGCGGCGGCCATCCCCGCGCAGGCCCGCGAGCGCATCTTGCTGATTGCGGTGGGGGATCACCTAGACCGTTCCGGGATGCTGCTCATCGAACTGGTTCACGCCGAAGGCCCGGATAGCGTGAACATTGCGCGCGAGAGGCAACGGGCCCAGGAATTGGTCGCCTCGAACCGGATCTATCGGCAGACAGCCCTGCACGCCGGCGAAACGGGTCTGGCCAACGTCCTCGACGAACTGGAGCGAGTCCTGCTCCAGATCGCGCATAGCCCTTCCAGCCTTTCGCCAGCGCAACTGGAAGAGATCGACCGGCGGATTGAAGTGCGGGGGGTCCTTTTCAAAGTCCGGGTGATTAGCTCACAGGTGCGAGAAAAAGAGAAGGCTTCCGCCCGTGAACTGGCGCGGAGAATCTTATAGGTAGGAATGGAAAATGAACAGACATGGCAAACTGCTCTTACTCTTTGCATGGTCCTTGTTGGTTGCGCTCCCTGTGTCATCGCGGGTTCGAGCTGTGGCTTCGGTGGGACACACTCCTGACGCTGTTTTGGTCTCAGGCGACCCTGAACAGAAAGATAACCCCGTGGCGGAGGAGCAACAGGATCGCGGCCAGGAAAAGCGCGAGCGCGCGCAAGAGGCGCGGGATCGCGAGCACGACCGACGTGATCGGGAGGCTGAGAAGCAGAACCGTGAGAATGCACTTTACGAGCGAGGAACCGAGGCCCTGGATGAGAACCGGTGGGAGAGCGCACTAGAAGCCTTCGGCCAACTGGGGAGCATGACGGGGAGTCGTGCCGACGGAGCGCTTTATTGGAAAGCCTATGCGCAGAATAAGCTGGGCCGTCGCGGCGATGCGCTGGCCACGCTCGCCGAACTCCAGAAATCATTTCCAAACAGCCGATGGGTCAACGACGCCCGGGCGCTGGGGGTGGAGATTCGCCAGGCCTCGGGGGCTCAGGTCTCGCCAGAGAGCGAATCGAACGAGGACTTGAAGCTCATCGCGATCAACAGCCTGCTCAACTCTGATCCGGAACGCGCCGTCCCGATGCTGGAGAAGCTTCTCCAGAGCAACCAGTCGCCGCGGCTCAAACAGCGGGCACTCTTCGTGCTCTGCCAGAGCGGATCCCCGCGCGCCCGGGAAGTTGTTGCCGAGATAGCTCGTGGGAAGTCGAACCCCGACCTGCAGATGAGGGCGATTCAAGATGTGGCCTTGTTTGGTGGAAAGGAGAGCCAGCAGACGCTATCGGGTATCTACGCCGCCTCGAACGATACGGATGTGAAGCGTGCCATTCTGCGCGGCTTTATGGTGTCCGGTGCACGCGATCGACTGCTGGCTGCTGCTAAATCAGAGAAGAATGCGGACCTGCGGATGGACGCTATCGGTCAGCTCGGGGTGATGGCGGCGGAAGCCGAACTGTGGCAACTCTACCAGGTGGAACCCTCGGTCGAGGCCAAAGAGAAAATCCTGCACGCGCTGTTTATAGGTGGGAAACCAGAAAGGCTCATTGAGGTGGCGCGCAACGAAAAAGACTCGGCCCTTCGCCGTGCCGCCGTGCACAGCCTGGGCCTCATGGGCAGCGAGCGCACCGGCGACGCGCTGGTCTCCATTTACAAAACCGAGAAGGCGCCCGAAATCCGCAGGGAGATTCTGGGGTCCCTGTTCATACAGGGCAATGCCAAGGCCCTGGTCGCGATCGCGCGCGCGGAGAAAGACCCCGAGCTGCGAAAGCGTGCCATCGAGCGGCTGTCGCTGATGGGATCATCTAAGGAAGCCACGGACTTCATGTTGGAACTGCTGAACAAGTAGGGGGTGGCCCAACAATGAGGTTGCGAATTCTTCTGCGCCTTGCTCTAAGTGCCTGCGCAGCGGTCGCGGTCTCCGCCGAGCAGCCGGATATCATCAACGCCAAGGTGGAGACACGTTCGGCTGCTGCCAGCCTGGAGCGGGTGTTTCGCGCGGTCGTGCAAGGCGCTCCTGATGCTGCCTGGATTGCCTACGGTGTGCCCATCGTTCCGGGAGACCATAACCTGTGCTGCTACGATTCTTACGCTGACCCGCCGACCAACGTCAGGAATTGCGGCTCATGCCGACTCGAGGGAGATGGCTCCTATAACGTCAACTTCAGCCACTCCCGGCGCGTAGAGCTCGAAGGCCCGCAGCGCCTAGGGGTTTTCTTCCGTGTCGCGCAGAAGCGCCTGCTGAAGATCCGCATGTTCTCGGAGGATTGCCAGGTCGACGCGGGAGGGTTGCCCCTCTATTGGCTGACGGACGTGCGCCCGGCGGATAGCGTTGCCCTGCTCAGCTCTTTTATTGGCGCCAAAGACCGTGAAGAAGAGCTCGAGAAGCATTTAAGCCGCTCCGCACTCGCCGCGCTCGCGCTGACCAACGACCCAAGCGCCGACCGGGCACTCGACAGCTTTGTCGCGCGCACTCAACCGGAATCCTTACGCGCCGACGTGACGTTCTGGCTGGGCGAGGCGCGAGGGCGCCCCGGCTTCGTGCTTCTCCGCCGGGTCGTGCGTGAAGACCCCAGTGAGCACGTCCGGAAGCAGGCTGTCTTTGGGCTATCCGTCAGCAAGCAGCCCGAGGCGGTCCAAGCCCTTATCAACCTCGCCCACGATGACAGGGCTGCCGAGGTGCGCGGCCAGGCGCTCTTCTGGTTGGCCCACAAGGCGGGCGAGAAAGCAGCCCGTGCCATCACCGAAACGATTGAGGAAGACCCCGAGACCGAGGTGAAGAAGCGGGCCGTCTTTGCGCTGACGCAACTGCCCCCGGACGAGGGCGTCCCCTTGTTGATTCGGGTGGCGCGGACCAATCGGAACACGGAAGTGCGTCGGCAAGCCATCTTTTGGCTGGGGCAATCCAAGGACGCGCGCGCCCTGGCTTTCATCGAAGAAATTCTTACGCACTGATCTCATGGTCCTGGCCCGCTTCGGTGCAGCTCCCAGGCGAGCAGCGATTAGCCCCGATCCCGAAGTCAAAGGGCTTTGACCGTGGTTACTGTATTGTTTAACCGTAGGTTAGATTCTGGAAATCGAAATTCGTCGAACTTCAGATTGTTCCTCCGCGCGCATATCCAGGGAGGGGCGTCTCGCAAGGCGGGACAAGAAAGCGCGCCGGTTACGAACCCCGATCCCGAGCTCGAACGGCTATCGTCGCAGCGATTATATTGTTTCGCCTTCGGGATCGGGGTTAGCGTGACGGAGGGATTGTTCCGGTTTTGGCCGGGGACGGAGGAGGCGGCGCGGGCTTCGCGCCGCTAGTAGCCGTGGACGGCTTGGGGACTTCCGGAGCAGCATTGCTCGGGGGCTTTGTCCCGCCCGGACTGCCCGCACGCTGGGCCGTTGTGGGAGGTGAGGGACTCCTCGCGCCAGCCGATGTGGAGCTTTGAAGCTCACCGGGGGCGGAGGCTGGGGCGGTTTGCGAGGCAGGCGCACCCGGCAGGGTGGTTTGCCCCGCCGCAGGCGCGGTGGGTTGGTTCCCACCGGCTACAGGAGTGGGCGAAGGCTCAGCCAGCAGGCGCTCGGGCGCGGCACTCGCGAGGATTTCCTGCACCTGCTCGGGATTCGTCAGCAGCGGCGAGTGGGGGAAGTCTTCGACGGGTTGGTCCTTCAATACCTCACCCATAAAGTCCATCCAGATGGGCAAAGCGACGTGGGAGCCTTCCTCCTTAGGTCCAAGCGTGCGGTGGTCATCGAAGCCCACCCAGACCCCACACGTTAGCGAAGGCGAAAACCCAATAAACCAGGCGTCGCTGAACTCGTTGGTGGTTCCCGTCTTGCCAGCCAGGGGCCGCTTGAGGGCCTTGGCGCGCGTGGAGGTGCCGGAATTGATCACCTCCCGCAACATGGAGACCATGAGGCGAGCAACCGGCACCGGCAGGACGTCGGTCACCTCCGGCGGGAAGTCGTCGATGACGCGGCCGTCGTAGTTAGTCACGCGATGAATCATGCGCGGCGCGATGTGGACGCCGTCGTTGGGGAAGACCGTAAAAGCGGAAGTATGTTCAAGCAAGGTCAAATCCGAGGCACCCAAGGCCAAAGGGAGGTTCGGGACCAGCCGCGAGGTAATGCCGAATTTGCGGCAGAGCTTAATCACTTTGTCCACGCCGATCTTGGCAAGCAGCCGGACAGCGGGGACATTGCGTGAATCGGCTAACGCGTGCAAGAGGGTAATGTTTCCCTCGTACTTCAAATCAAAGTTGCGGGGTGACCACGAGCCGGAGGAGGTGGAATAACTCACCGGGGCGTCGAGGATGGTTTCGAATGGAGACATGCCCTCGGAGAGCGCCTGCGCGTAAACGTAGATCTTGAAGGAAGAGCCGACTTGGCGTTCGGCTTGAACGGCGCAGTTGTACTTGCTCTCGTTCCAGTCATACCCGCCCACCATGGCTCTGATGGCGCCGGTGGCGTTTTCAATGGCGACCAGAGCCCCTTGAACATTGGGCCTCTGGTCAAGCGTCACGCGGAGGTTCTGCCCCTTGATCTCCTTGACGACGAAGAGGTCCAGGTCACCTGGAGCAAGAACTTCCTCGGGGTGAGCTTTCTTCGTCCAGGCAAAATCGGGAGGCGTCACGCGCGCTGTAAGCGTGCCGAACCGCACCAGGGCGTGGTCTGATTTCACCTCCATCACCAAGCCGTGGACCCGCGCCCCTGCCTCCAAGGGTTCCTTCCAGTCGTCGTCCACGTAGGTCTCTAGCCGGGCAGGACGGCCGTCGGGGAGCAGGAGCGGGTTTTTCAGGATGTTCTTCTCAGGGCCGCGCCAGCCGCGCCGCTTGTCGTCGTCGTGGAGGCCCTGCCGGAGCGCTGTTTCCGCGATCTTTTGAAGGCGCACGTTGAGCGTGGTGTACACCCGCAGGCCCCTTTCGTGGACCGTCTCCGGCCCGTACTTCTTTTCCAGGGACTGGCGGATATCCTCGACGAAGTAAGGCGCAATGGTGTTGCTCCAGCGTTGTATGTTCAGACCGAGTGGTGCCGCCACCGCCTCGCGATACTGCTCCGGGGTGATCTTGCCGTTTTCAAGCGTCGCCGCCAGCACCTGGTTGCGCCGCCGCCGGGCGGCCTCGGGGTGAGAGATCGGCGAGTAAGCTGGGGGGCGCTGGGGAATCCCGGCCAGCAGCGTGGCCTCCGGCAGCGTCAGTTGGTCCAGGTGCTTCCCGAAATAGAACTGCGCGGCCGCTTCAAAGCCGAAGTTGCCATGGCCCAGATCCACCTGGTTGGCGTACAGGCTGAAGATCTGTTGCTTGGTGAAGTGGCGCTCGATCTGGATGGCGAGAAGAACCTCCTGGAACTTTCGTCGGAAGCTCTTCTCAGGAGTGAGGAACAACTTGCGGCTGAGTTGCTGGGTTAGGGTGCTCGCCCCCTGCGCCTTGCGCCACTCGAGCAGGTCGGTGATGCCGGCGCGCACAATGCGCAAAACGTCGATCCCCCAGTGGCTTTCGAAGTGGCGGTCTTCGATCGAAAGGACAGCGTCCCTCAGAACCTGTGGGATTTGGTTGTAGGTGACAATGACCCGGCGTTCCAGCGCAAAAATGCCAACGAGAGTGCCATCGTCCGCGTAGAGCTCCGTCATCACGTCCGGGCGGTAGTTTTCGAGTTCGTACACCTTCGGAAGGTCGGAGGAGTAAACAAACACCAACCCCACCAGCGCCCCGATGCCGGAGGAAAGTAATAACAGAATTAAGAATACAAATTGACCAAAGATCCTGCGACTGCTCACGCCTGAGGGACGTTTGATCGGCGGGGGAGAAATTATGGAAAGCGGCTCATCCGGCATGGTTGCACTGCCCGACTTCTATATTAGGCTCGCAGGAAGCGGCAGTCAAATCGGCCCGCCTTCCACTCGGTGATTCGGGGTTCAAGGCTCTCGCTGCTGCCCTTGATCGCGCTCGACGCTGCCGGGGCTTGTTGATGAGCGGCGACGTCTTCATGCCCGACCACCAATGTTCGCGACCGGAGGGCGGCACTAGATTCCCCTGGCGAGCAGTTTTCGGCAGGTGCGAATGAGGCGGGCGTGGGGAATACTCTGGTCTGGGTTTAGCATCACCAATTCGCCCTCACGGAAGCTGCTGTAGTACCAGCGCGCCTGCAGGCTCAAGTGCTCCCAAGGGGGCGGAGGGGGCAGATCCTGGGTTCCCTTTGACGCGTGCCCTCTTGCCCTCGAGGTTTTGCTCCGGGTGTCGCGCCCCAGAGGGTAGCGCGCAAACTCGACTGGGCCAAGTTTCTCAAGAAGGGGCTTGTGGCCCGTCCGCAATTCCGGAGGGGTTGATGTGTGGACAGCGCCGCGGGCCTGAACCGTCAGCGAGTCCAGGAGGTGATGGAGCTGCTCGTCGAGAGGCACTGGGGAGGGAACATTTTCGTCAAAAGAAAGGGACGCTGGCCCCCGCAGCGCACCGGCGCACACCCGGAAGAAGATCACGCTCTTCGCCTCCGCCCCACGCTGCACCACTACTGCGTGGAGGTCACGCAAGTTGCGGACTAGCTCGGGCTTCTGCCGAAGAATTTCGTTCACCTTCTCGAATCGCCGATGGATTCTGGCAGCTTGCTCGAATTCGAGCGCCTCGGAAGCCTGGGCGCGCTCCGCCTCGAGCGAGCGGAGAAGGGTCCGGCCCTGCGCATCCAGGAATTCGACGACCCGCTCGACTTCCCTCTCGTACTCGGCATCCGTGCACCCCGCGAAGCAGGGTGCCAGGCACATCCGCAGTTGAGAATAGACGCACCCGGGATGGGAGGGATGAGGCTCCAGGTCCTCCACGCATCGGCGGATCTTGAACAAGTCCAAAAATTCGGCGGCAAAACGCTCGGCGGCAACCTGTGAGGGGAAGGGACCATAGTAGAGCGCGCCGTCGTTTGATAGCCGCCGCGTAGGGTAGCAACGCGGGAAGCGGTTGCTCAGGTTGATCTTCAAAAGTGCGGGAGGTTTCAGGCGCAGGCGGTCGCGGTACAGCGCCGGGTAGTAATCCCTGTTAAGGAGGTAGAGCAGCCACTGGGCCTCAAAGCCGGAGCCTACAGGCTGGTAGTCGATCCGGCCGACGATTTCCCGCAAGTTGAGCATCCGGGAGCTCATGCGCGGTGTCGACAGCAGGCGCGCCAGCCGCCAGCGAAGGTTCCGGCTGCGGGCCAAGTAGGGGGAGGAGGGGATACCCGCAGTGGCCCGGGGGAATAAGGCGAACACCCCAGGTTGGGAAGGGAAGGAGTCAAAAAGGGACTTTGTGTCCGACCCTGGATCGAACGAAACTGAAAATCTCAATTCCATACTCGTGTGGAGGGATTCTAATTGCCGCGCGCCACAAGGGTCAAGGGACGAAGAGCGTCGCTTTTTTGTCGGGCGTGTATCCTGAACCGCCATTACCTTATTAGGGGACATAAACGCAGTGGACATAACAAGGGTTCTTCTGCTATTCTTCGCTCGGAGTGTTTTGACCCAGGCATCGGTGGTTTCTTGCTCGAGACGCAAGATAGCTGAGACAAACCCGGAGAGTTTTCTTGGGCGCGGCCCTGCTGGTGGGGTGTCACAGGGCGGTGAAGAATGAGGATTCGATTTTGGGGCGTACGGGGATCCACACCAACACCAGAACTACGCAATGCTCGGTATGGCGGCAACACCTGTTGTATTGAAGTCCGTCTCGACAACGATACGCTGATCCTTCTAGACTGTGGAAGCGGGATGCGAGGGCTTGGGAAGAGCCTGCTGGGGGAGTGCGGCGACCGTCCCATCCAGGCCTATATCTACCTCACGCATTTTCACTGGGACCACATTCAAGGCATTCCGTTTTTCCTTCCTCTCTACAAGAAAGGCAACACCTTCTTTTTCCATTCGGTTCTGCGGCGGGCGTCGGATCTGAGAGACACCATCGAGGGCCAAATGGCGAACCCCTATTTCCCGGTAAATATGAACGTAATGGCAGGTACCCGTCACTTCTACGACTTGGACGGAGCGCCCATCAACGTCAACGGAGCCATCCTGAGCTCCGCTCCTATGAACCATCCTCAGGGGTGCATGGGTTACCGCATCGAGGCCGACGGTGGGGTGTTTGTGCTGGCGACGGATACGGAGCCGGGCTCTCCTGTGCATGATCGATACGTGCGTGAACTGGCCCGAGGCGCCGATCTCCTGGTGTACGACGCTCAGTACACACCGGAACAGTTGGCAGGCGAAAAGAAGGGTTGGGGGCATAGCTCCTGGCTGGAGGGCGTGCGCATCGCCCAGGAGTGCGGCGTGAAACGGTTGGTTTTATTCCACCACGATCCGGACGGTGATGATGCTTATGTGGATGGGCTGGTCATAAAGGCGCGGGAGGAGTTTGCCGATGTGGTGGGGGCCAGCGAAGGCTTGCAAGTAGAGCTCCCCGGCGGCGCAATGGCTCATGCAAACTTGCCGCAGGGCGTCGGCCAGCGCACGGAACGCCGCTACCATCTGGAGTTGCCAGTGCGGGTGAGGTGGCGCGAAGCTACCGGTGAGATCAAGGTAGCTGAGGGTATCACCAAGGATGTTTCGAGGTCGGGGATCTATTTCATCGCGCCGGAAGAGGTCCAAGCGCATCAATCGCTCGAATTGGAACTGGTTGTTCCCGATGAGATCACGCACCGGGGCGATCTAAGCGTTCAGTTTTTGGCCAGACCGGTCCGCCAGGAGCAGGTGGACAGCCCCGCTGGCGCGGCGCCACCCAGCGTAGGCGTGGGCGCGCAGCTCGAGCTTCCGGAGGGCAGGTCTAAGGTTCAGGAAACCCTCCCTCCCGAAGAACACCGCCGCTGACGAAATCCCTCATCCTTTCCCTCAGCGCGCGGGCTTCGCGCGGGTGCGGGAAACTTCACCGCCCTTGCTTGCTGAGGGGAGAAACACTTCCGCAGCGCGGGCTGTTCAGCCCCAATCCCGAGCTTAAATGACCTCGTAAGACACTGATGAGCGAAACCTCGGGAGCGGGGCTGGCGAGCTTAACTTCGGGATCGGGGTTCAGTGCGCGCGCGGGAAGTACCGTGCGAGCTTGTCGTAAGTGGTCAAGAGGTCTTCGGGCTGGACGCGCGTTTCGCCGATCACCGTCATAAAATTGGAATCCCCTGCCCAGCGAGGCAGGAGGTGGAGATGCAGGTGATCCGCCACGCCGGCTCCCGCGCACTTGCCAAGGTTCATGCCTAGGTTATATCCCTCGGGGTTATAGCAGGCTTTGAAGGCCCTCTGGAGCTTTTGGGCCAGGTCCATCATCTCGGCCAGCAGGCTCGTCTCCACTTCGTCCAGGTTGGCGACGTGGGCGTAAGGGGCCACCATCGCGTGTCCCGTAGTGTACGGGAAAAGGTTCAGCAGGATGAAATTGGCTCGCCCACGGTGCAGGATCAAGTGCTCGCGGTCCTGGGAGGGCTCCACGGCTGCCTTGGCGCAAAAGATACAGGGCTGGCCGTTTCCGGCCTGGCTGACGTACTGATATCTCCAGGGGCTCCACAAGTAGTCCATGGGCCGCGTGCCGCCTTCGGGGATCGAAACCCTGCTAAGCCGAGCTCGGGTTCGAGGAGTCGGGTGGAGGCGTCGCTGGAGTCGTCGAGGCGGGAGACGACGAAGCCCCCTCCGCCGCCGGGTAACTGTTGACGAGGTCTTTCAGCTCCTTGCTGGGTTTCAAATAGGGGATCTTTTTTGCGGGGACATCCACGCGCGCGCCGGTCTTCGGGTTGCGCCCAATCCGCGGTTTGCGCTGCCGGGTGCGGAAACTCCCGAAGCCGCGGATCTCGATCTTGTCCCCCGCGCGGAGCGCCTTCACAATACTCTCGAAGATCGTCTCGACGATGATCTCGGAGTCCTTCCGGCTCATCTCGATAGCCCGCGAAACCTGTTCAATCAGCTCGGCTTTGGTCATGCTCTACTCCTTCTGCAGGTGGCCTTTCGGGCTACGAGTCCGCGGCTGGCGAAGAGGGAGACGGCTCAACCGAAGTGATTCCCGCTGAGGACAAGGCCTCGGCCATCGTGGAGACCCTCGTGGGTTCCTTGGGCTTCCCCGCGTCGGCCGGAGCCGGGGAAGGCACCGCCTCCTTCATACTCAGGCCGATCTTCTTATCGGCGGGATTCAGCCGGATCACGCGAAATTCGTACTCGCTGCCCACTTCCAGTTTCGTCGGCCCGTGGCCGCCACGGTTGTCATCGAATTGAGAAATATGGCAAAGGCCCTCGATGCCTTCCTGGAGTTCGACAAAGGCACCAAACGAGGCCAAACGTGAGACTTTGCCCTTCAGCACGTCACCAACTTGGGTCTTGGCGAAAAATCTTTGCCAGGGATCTTCCCCGAGTTGTTTCAGCCCGAGCGACAGACGGCGATGGGCGGGATCCAGAGCCAGCACCACAGCCTCAACCTTCTGGCCTTTTTTCAAGATCTCGGACGGATGCTTCACATTGCGGTTCCAGGAGAGGTTCGAAAGGTGAATCAGCCCGTCCACGCCCTCCTCGACCTCGACGAACGCCCCAAACTCCGTCAGATTTCGGACGCGACCCTGGACTACCGTGCCCATGGCAAACCGCTCCCCGACGCCCTCCCAAGGGTCAGGCAAGGCGGCCTTGAGGCTGAGCGAGATGCGCCGCTTAGGCACGTTAACTTCTAACACCCCTACCTCCACAAGCTCACCCACCTTGAGGATCTTGGAGGGATGGCGAAGCCGTTTGCTCCAACTCATCTCGGAGATGTGCATTAGGCCTTCAACTCCCGCCTCCAGCTCCACGAACGCGCCGTAATCCGTCAGGCTTACCACGCGCCCCGTGACGTGGTCCCCTGGGTGATAAGTCGAAGGCACGCGCTCCCAGGGATCGGGCGTGAGCTGCTTCAGGCCCAGTGAAACCCTTCCTTTTTCCCGGTCGTGCTTCAGGACTTTGACCCTGATTTCCTGGCCGGCCTGGATCACTTCTGATGCATGCCCGATCCGGCCCCACGAGAGGTCAGTGATGTGCAGGAGGCCATCCAGCCCTCCCAAATCCACGAAGGCCCCATAGTCGGTGAGGTTCTTGACCTTCCCCACGAGTTCCGCACCCTCGACCAGCCGCTCCATTAACTCGGCCTTGCACCGGTTCCGCTCTTCCTCGATCGCCAGCCTCCGGCTTACGACCACATTATTTCTTTTCCGATTGAACTTAATAACCTTACAGGTAATCTCCTGACCCAAGAGCTCGTCCAGGTTGCTGTGCGGACGTGTGTCCGCATGCGAGGCCGGGAGGAAAGCGCGGACGCCGAGTTCCACCGTGAGCCCGCCCTTAATTCGTTCGACCACCCGGCCGCGTATCGACGTCTGGTCCTGGAAGGCTCGCTCAATCTCCTCCCAAACCTTTCGACGAAACGCTTTCTGATGGGAGGCGACAACTGCCCCCGATAATTCGTCGCACTGTTCAATCCAAAGATCCGTGGTGTCGCCGGCGGTTACTGTCAACCGGCCGTCGGTTGACAGGAATTCGCTGCGGGGGACGGCGACTTCCGACTTCAGCCCGATATCGATGAGGACCTCGTCGTCGGTCACCTTCAGCACTTTTCCTTGGACTATCTGCCCCGGCACGAGCGGAGGCGGGGACAGGAGCTCCATCCCCTCAAGAAGATTCACCCCTTCGCTGGCCTCGGAGGTGTTCGAACTAGAGTTGGTCAACACGTTTTCGGCAGCAGGCTCAGTTGCAGCCTCCTGCGAGCCACTAAGCTTATTGTCAGAGGACATCCTCTGGCCTCCCTCCTAAGACCCGACGCAAACCCAAAGGGGGAAGCCCATTCTACCGTCTCGACAAAAGCGAAGTCAATGCCGAGGTCTGACCGAATAGAGGTGGGCCCGGCTTCGTGCGCCGTCGGCTCAGGCTGGGCGAAAGATAATGGGCGACGACCATTCGTTTCACGGAAGAGCCCCCCGCAGCCGGCTGCATCCCAAGACCCAGGCGCGCTGCCGAGCACCAAGCGCCTTTCGTGGGCGGATTGAACCCCGATCGCGAAGTTGAGTGGCTTTGATCGTGGGTATCATGTTGCTCAGAAGTGCGTTGGTGACTGGGGGTCCAAATTCGGCGAAGTTCGGATTGTTGGCCCGGCCCGTCCCCGTCAGCTGACGGGTACGGGCCTCGCGCGTATCTGGCGGAGGTCGTCCTCCAACTGACGGCCTGAAAAGCGCGTCAGTTACGAACCCTGGTCCCTCGCCCCGATGCATCGGGGCGAGCTTAAATGACCTCGTAAGGCACTGATGAGCGAAACCTCTGGATCGGGGCTGGTGAGCTAAACCTCGGGATCGCGGTTGAACGCAGGACATACTGGGAAGTCGAAACGCGTTCTCTGGAGAGCAGGCTTGTGCGGTTATTCCACGTGGAACTTGTAGCCGGCTTGTTTGATGGCCTTGCGGTAGTCGTCCGAGTCCATTTCGACGAGCTTGCACATTTCATAGAGGCGGGAGCGCATGGTGACGCCCAGTTGATTCAGAGAGGATTCCACGTCAGGGACATTCTCCCCGGAGGGCGCGCGGCGCTCACGCCGCGCCGAGCTCGCACCGAAAGGAAGCGTGGTGGTAATGAGGGTGACCTTCTTGTGGTTGTAACGCGAATTGATGATGTGCTGGAGAGTTTCCTTGACCCAATCGCTGGGATTGTAGGCCCCCAGCTCGTCCAGCAGCAGCACTTCCGCGTCGAGCACGGGCTGGAGGATCGAAAGCTCCGAGTTCTGGGAAACCGGATTGTAACTGTCCCGGATGGCCTTCAGCAGGTCATGGAAATCGTAGAAGAGGCACTCCACGCCTTTGCGGAGCATCAGCTCCCTCAACACGGTCACCGCCAAGTGGGTTTTGCCCACGCCGGTGGGGCCGACAAATAACAGACCAAAGTCGGTGGGGTATTCCTCCACAAACCGGCGCGCGCACATCTTGGCGGCGGCCAGGCTCGGATTCGCTTCGCCGGTGGCAAGATTCTTCCGCACGTCGAAGTTCTCCAGGGCGCAGTGCTCGTAGCGTGGGGGGATGCGCGCCTGCTTCAGCAGCAGTTCAGCGCGCTCGCTTTCATGGCAATCGCAACGGGTCACCCGGCGAATGCCCTCGACCTCAATCGGTTTCCACCCGGTGCCACCGCATCGGGCACAAACGCTGGCGGGCATGGGCAATCCTCAGGAAGGATTCTAAACCAGGAGAGGCCAGGCGAGGCAAGATTTGTTCGAAGTGGCGGGTGGTGGAGCGTGTGCGAAGCCCCCCACTCTTTGCGGCTTCGGTCGCTACACCGACACACAAAGGCTTAGCCTTTGCGTTTGAAGGATCACCTCGCGAGATCGTGCGTAGCCAAAGAACTCTGTGGCACGAGATGAGTGGCTCCCAGAAAGGGAAAGGGACGACTTGCTGACCTTCTACCGCTTCCCGGCGCGGGCGCCGCCTCTTGCCTCGACCGCCGCATAGGGGCTTGCCAATTGGCGCTGGTAAGCGCCAGAAAGCTGCGGGCGAGGCTGGCTTTGTCGCAACCGGTTGTGGCCAGGCCTCGCCCCGCTCAGCGTATCAGCCAAGGCCTACCTCCCCGGCGTCGTTACAGGAATGCGCTGGATGAGGACGGGCCCTTCGGCCAACACCACGCGCTCGCCTTTGGGCCACGCATAATAGAACTCCATGCCCAGTTCCTTCAGAACCAGAACCCGAGCCACCGCTTTGCCGTTCACGCGCGCCAAGATCAGGGCGCTTGGCCCGGACGTGCTGGCGTCGAAGGACTGGCTCGCGGGCAATGCCATTACGGTCTCCTTCTCGCCGCGGATGGTCACAAGCTCCGACCGGCGCGCCGAGTTGTGTTCGAGGGTGTAGTTGCCAGCCGACAAAACCGCCGTTCCCCATTGGACCTCGCAGGGCAGGGTGAATCTGCCGACAAAATCCTGCGCACTGGCGACGCCGGCAAACAGGCAGCCGACGGCCAGGGCTATCAACGAGTGACGAATGAGCTTCATGGCTCACCTCCCAAGTGAATTCCACGCCTCGCCCGGCGGCTCGCGCCGACAGGACTCTCGCGTGGTGGCGGCGACTTTCCTCCTGGCAAGTGCGGAGTTCAATGCTCTGCGGGTGACCGGGTGGTGGAACGTTTGTCGCCGGATAGCTTCTTGAAAATAGTGCGGTTCAGGCCCCGTGTCGTTCTCTAGCCTTGACCTTTCCTTGCCGCTTCCTGAGTGGTAAACTGCCCGGCAATGGGAGGTGGCACTGCCCCGATGGACCCCAGCCCTATCCCGCGCCCTATTCGCTTTGGGGTTTTCGAAGTGGATCTGCGGACGGGAGAGCTGCGCAAGCAGGGGCTGAGGATCAAGCTGCAAATTCAGCCTTTCAAAATCCTGGAGATGTTGTTGGAGCGGCCCGGCGAACTGGTGACCCGGGAAGAGATCCGCGAGAAACTCTGGCCGGGAGACACATTCATTGACTTCGAGCACAGCGTGAACAGTTCGATAAAGAAGTTGCGCGAGGCGCTGGGCGACGACGCGGAGACGCCGCGCTACATCGAGACGCTGCCGCGGCGCGGCTATCGGTTCATCGCGCCGCTCACCACCCCTGAATCCCCTCCTCAGTTGAGGAGGGGAGCCGTTGCTGATTCCCCTCCTAGTTTAGGAGGGGGCCAGGGGGTGGTCGAGTTGGGTGCTGTGGCGCCGGTGGAAACTGTAGCGGCGATGTCCCCATCGCCGACGACTTCGGCGGCGGGGACGCCGCCGCTACAGCCCGCAGGGGCGGTGCCCGAACCGCCCCTACGACGACGCTGGATGATAGCGCTGGCGGCGGGAGCGATCGCTGCGTCGCTGGCGGTAATTGTCACCCTCAACGTTGCCAGCGTGCGCGACCGATTATTGAAAGCTGTAGGGGCGGTTCGCGAACCGCCCCTACGGATTCAATCCCTCGCCGTCCTGCCGCTGGAGAACCTCTCCCGCGACCCGGACCAGGAATACTTCGCCGACGGCATGACGGACGAGCTGATCGCCACTTTGGCCAAAGTGGGCTCGCTGAAGGTGATCTCGCGGACCTCCGCCATGCAATACAAACGGACCAAGAAGCCGCTGCCGCAGATTGGGCGGGAGTTGAACGTGGATGCGGTCGTGGAAGGCACCGTTCTGCGCTCAGGCAATCGGGTGCGCATCACGGCGCAGTTGGTGCATGCGCCCACAGACCGGCACCTGTGGGCGGAAACTTACGAGAGCGAGTTGCGCGACGTCCTCGTTTTGCAGGGCGAAGTAGCGCGCGCGATTGCGGATGAAATCAAGATCAAGCTGACGCCAAAGGAACAGGCGCGCCTCGTGCGCGCACGCCCCGTCGACCCAGAAGCTTACGAGGCCTATCTCAAGGGCCGCTTTCTCCTGACGCGGCTCGCATTTTTTGAAGGTGATCCTCGAGCTCAAGAGGTCATCGACAGCGCGCTGGAGTACTTCCAACTCGCCCTGAAGAAGGATCCGAATTACGCGCCCGGGTATGTGGGTATCGGCCTCGCCTGGGACCGTCGCGGGCGCGGGACACCCCTACCACCCCGTGAGGCGCTTCCAAAAGCGAAGGCGGCGGCGCTGAAAGCGCTCGAGCTGGACGACGCACTGGCCGACG
>Ga0315279_10003404_pt1 | contig 22219 bp, 22 predicted proteins | sample YL17G06_20_MG_FD_203694 | JGI IMG/M metagenome (GOLD analysis project Ga0315279, IMG submission 203694) | Sediment microbial communities from Yellowstone Lake, YNP, Wyoming, USA - YL17G06_20 | ecosystem: Environmental > Aquatic > Freshwater > Lake > Sediment | place: USA: Wyoming | collected... | reverse complement strand
GCCGTTATTGCCGCAAGTTTCTTCCATTCACCTTTCCATTCCGTCATCCACGCCATCCTTTGCTTTGTCGGTCAAATCGCCAAGTATCCGCCCGGAACAAACGCCTGATGACCCGGCCAATGTCCGTTGCTACAGCGCCTTCGTCTTGAGAACAGAGTTCACGCAGGAGAAGAAGTTGAGGATGCAAGGAACGCGAAGCGTGTAGAAAACCTGGGCACCGCGCTTCTTATCCGTTACGATACCTGCGTTCTTCAGCACCGAGAGGTGCTTGGAGATCGTGGAGACATCGTCCCCGACCATTTGGGTCAGCTCGCAGACGCACCGCTCACCCCTGGAGAGCTCCTCTACGATGAAGAGCCGTGTCGGGTGCGACATGGCCTTGATGATCGTCGCCCTGGCCCTATAGTGCGCTTTCTTCCTCAAGTTCATTGTTGTCGCCGTTCTCGCCCCTGCCTCATAGTGTGCTTTGGTTTTCGGGCCCATTGCTGCTCCTTTCCTTCTCAATCGTTCTGGCATATTGGCAATTCTACCAAATCGCCAATAGATGTCAAGTACATTCTCACTTGCTGCATGATCCTAACACGACGTTTTCCGCAAAGAAGCCAACGATGGACGACGAGAGCCGGGCAGCAACCCGCATGTAGGTAACCAAATCCTGACACACCGCCCTAACGTTGAACAACCTCACCTGTAAGAGGCGGGACACAGGCGCCCGTGCGAATGCAGGCAGTTCGTCTAGCAACGTTCGGCCCGCGAAGCCTTTTTCCGCTTGACACCAGGTGTTCTTGGCTGTAAAGTATCTGCGTTGACACTTAATAGGGGGGTCGTCAATGACAGATCCACAGAAACTGGCTCGTATGTTTAAGGTATTGTCCGTGGAGACGCGGGTACGCATGATCGCGTTGCTCGAGCGTCGATCTCTGTGCGTGAACGCGCTTGCCCGGGCGCTGGAGATCACGCCGGCGGCCGTCTCGCAGCACCTCCGGATCCTGCGCGATGCGAGCATCGTGACGTCCGACAAGCGAGGCTATTTTGTCCACTACCGGGTCAACGATGAGATGCTTAGCAGGTGGCGGAAACTGGCGGATGGACTACTGCGGCCCAGAAAGCAGTAGAGGCCTTCTTGGAGGCATCGAATAAGTGGGTGCGCAAACCGGACGTTCGCCGCCTATTCCAACGGCATGAAGTCCAAATTCACCATCGCGGCCGGGATCACCAATATCGCATTTGTTGCGAAGATAACCGTCCTCGTATGTTGAGAACTTCCCTGCCCCATTTTTCCAGGCGTGCAATGCATCTCTTAAAGAATAATCAAGTTGGAAAAGTCAAATACAGAGCATCGTTGGGGAGCACAAGTTATGGGTTGGCTAAGCGTCACAAGCAAGGGGCGCTTCGTAAAGAGAAGTTTGATCATGATGAATATGTATGGATGATAATGAACTTGTAAGAAATCTCCAAGACGGGGACAAAGAGGCTTTCAAGCGGCTGTTCGACCAGTATCAGCACATGGTTTACAACGTGTGTTACCGCATGACCGGGAATCGTCAAGACGCCGAGGACGCAACACAGGATGTATTTCTAAGAATCCACCATTCCATCGGGCAATTCCGCAGCGAAGCAAAGCTGTCTTCATGGATCTGCCGCATCGCCGTGAATACCTGTCTGAACCGGGAGCAACGCCGGAAATTGATCCGGTGGATTTCGCTGGATTTTCTGGTGGAGGACGAAGGGGAATCCCCTCTGTATTTGGAACAAGCGCCGGATCGCCAAATCGAAAAACTTCAAACCGAGCACATTGTGCAGGAGGCCATTCGGGCTCTGCCGCCAAGACAGAAAACCGCGCTCGTTTTGCAGCGCTACGAAAACCTGTCCTATCAGGAGATCGCCCTCGTCATGGAGACGAGCGTGTCAGCGGTGGAATCGTTGCTGTGCCGCGCCAAAGAAACTCTGGCCCAGAAACTAATTCCGCTGAGGAATCATCTGTGATAAGCGCAGGTTTTCTGCAAACCGTTTGTCCCATGTTTAGAAAGCGGAGAAGGAAATGAAGCACAAGACTATCCAAAAGAAGCTGCTTCGATTTCTGGACAAGGAGTTACCGGAAAACGAACTTCGGCTGATCGAGAGCCATCTGGCCATGTGTGACACCTGTCGGAATCATCTGCAACGGCTTGCGGCAATCTGGCAGGTTGCCCAACCGATTCCCAGTATCCCGACGCCCCCATTTGTCTGGACACGATTGTCGCACCGGTTGGAAAACGAGAAGCGGGTGGATTTCTGGAAACGAGTTGCCAGACATTTGTGGCCCTATGCTCGTCCTGCGGTGGCAGTGACGACGATACTTGTCACAATTCTTGTCGGCATTGAGTTCGGAAGACAAGTCGCTCCACCGCCGACAGATTCATCTCTTTCTTTTATCCAGACGTCCACCGTCCGGGAAGAGTTCGGGACAGACTACTTTTCGGTACTGACCCCCGGGGATGTTGGTGAACCTATGATTGCACCAACTGCAAATGAAAGAGGGGTTCAACCATGAAGAGAAAAGTCACGACATATCTGGTCATTCTTGTCACCTTGGTCAACCTATCCGCATTGGCCACGATTTTGTATCTGCGCTGGCAGAAGCCATATCTCTGCCAACCGGGCAGCGGCTTTGAGAGGGTGAAAAAAGAGGTGGGTCTATCTCAAGCCCAAATCCAACAATTTCAAGTTTATCGTCGGGCGTTCCATTCGGAGCTGGATTCTCTGGACAGGTTGCTGGCCGATGAACGCCGCTTGCTGGCGGAGGAAATCCGCCAAACCGACCCGGACAGCGTTCGGATAAAGGACATCGTTGAGCGTATTGGGCACTTGCAGCAGCAATCTCAGTATCGCGTAATCAGGCATTTTTCCCAGATCAAAGAGATGTTGACTCCCGAGCAGCAGGAAAAATTCTTCGATATCGTGCTGGGGCGCTTTGTCTGCCCGCGGCAGTTTCCGGGCGCGCCCCATCCAAGCGAAGCCGACAGCAACGAGACACAGGAGAAGTAACGTTGATTTCGAAAACACTCATATTTCTGCCGGTTATTCTGGTACTGACTTTCTTGCCCTTGTTTGCCCAGGACATCGAAGCACCGGTCTGGACGTTGGAGCAATGCCTGAAGCAGGCGCTGGAGAATAACCCACAAATACGCTCTTCGCATTTCACGGTTCAGGAGAGCGAAGCCCGCGTTGACGAGGTGCGGGCCGGATTCTATCCCACCCTCAACATCAATGGCTCGGCTGGTCGGCAGTCTTTCGAGAGTCCGGGCCAGAGCGGTCTCAGTAACAAGGATATTTATGATACTGGGATTTACGCCCGCTATCCCATTTTTGAGGGATTCCGGACCCTGGCTGCGTCCCAAGCAGCTAAGGCCAGTTTTCAGGCCGACCAGTCCCAATACCGACAGGACCAGGATGGGCTTATACTGAACGTGACCGAAGCCTATTATAGATTGCTTCAGGCAGAGCGCCTTGTGGAAGTCGCCCAACAATCCCTTAAACGCGCTCAAGTTCATCTGGATTACGCGGGCGCCCGTTTCGAGGCGGGCCTGGCTGCTCGTTCAGATATTCTGAAAGCCAAAGTGGAACAATCCAACTCCCAATTGGCCCTCATTAGGGCTCGCAATGCCCAGCTGGCCGCTGCGGGACGATTGAATGTGCAGCTCGGCCGACCGGCTCACCACGCCATTCAAATCCGGGATGATCTGGAAGCCCAGATGTTCAGCTCTCCCAAAGATTCACTTGCACTTCGTTCGAACACAGAAGAGCTGATTGATGCGGCTCTTCAATCCCGTCCCGAACTAGTCAAAATCGAGCAGAACCTCAAGGCGCAGCAGGCTGCCGTGCGAATGGCCCGCAGTGAATATTCCCCCACCATTTCTCTCAATGCCAATTACGACTATTCAGGCGAAGCTCCATCCGATTTGCAGGCGTCTTCCTACGTTGGTGTCAGTGTAAGTTTTCCTTTGTTCAGCGGTTTTGCCCGCCCGGCACGGGTTGCCCAGGAAAAGTGGAGGCTGGAAAGCCTGAGTCAGCAACAGCAGGCCTTGCGCCTTCAAGTTAGCCTGGAAGTATGGAACGCTCTTCTGGCCTTCAAGGAAGCCGCTGAGCGCATTTCTAACACGAGAATATTCTACGACAATTCTCTGGAGAATCTGCGTATTGCCGAGGGCGAATACAAGGAAGGGGTCGGCTCGATGCTCGACGTGATAGACGCGCAGACAGCGCTTGTGACGGCGGAAGAAAGTCATATCGAAGCGCTGGCAGATTTTCAAATTGCGCGGGCGGCACTGGAGCGCGCAGTGGGAAGACACGATATTGAGGAGATGCTGAAATGAAAAAGTGGTATGTCATCGGGGGCCTTGTCTTCGTTGCACTGATCATTGTCGTCGTAGGCACCTCGCTTTTCCGCGCGCAGAAGAACCAGGCAACCAATGTGCGCACCGAGACCGTGGCACGGCGGGACATCGGTTTCAGCGTCGTGGCCACCGGTACCATTAAACCGATGCTGGGCGCCGAAGTGCGCGTGGGCTCGAGCGTTTCCGGTATTGTCCGGCGCCTTCATGCCAATATCGGCGATGTGGTGAAAAAGGGTCAGCTGATCGCTGAGCTGGATCCGATTGAATTGAGGGCAAAGTACGATCAGGCGCGGGCCGCGCTGGAAAATGCCCGCGCCAATCTCGAATATGCCGGAGTGGACCTTGAGCGGCAGGGTTCACTGCTCAAGCAGAATTTCATATCGCAAAACCAGTTCGACCTGGCGGAAAAGGCGTTCGAAATCAGCCGGGCGCAATTAGAGCAAGCCGAAGCCAATCTGGCCTACGCCAAGGTGCAGCTCGACTACACCAGAATCACTGCGCCCATCACCGGGGTGGTCGCTTCAGTGTCCACGCAGGAGGGCGAAACCGTGGCGGCGAGTTTTTCGGCGCCGACTTTCGTCAATATCATTGACTTAAGCCGTCTTGAAGTCTGGGCCTATGTGGACGAGACTGATATTGGCCGCATCCAGGTGGGACAGAAAGCTAGTTTCACCGTGGACACCTACACGGATACCGATTTCGGGGGAACGGTCACCGCCATTTACCCCAAGGCGGTGATTCAGGACAATGTGGTCAATTACGTCGTCACCATAGAAATCGCCGATTTTCAAGGCAAGGCGCTGCGGCCGGAAATGACCACCACCGTGACGATTCATCTGGGTGCCAGGAAGGACGTGCTCGCCGTGTCCACCAGTGCCCTGCGCCGGGAACAGGGAGGCGCGGTGGTGACGGTCTTGGAAAAGGGGCAGACGGTGCTGCGAGCGGTCAAGACCGGTTGGTCAAGTGGTGGTTACACCGAAATCCTGGATGGGTTGAGTGAGGGAGATGTCGTTGTTGTCCAATAAGTCCTGGGAGGAAAGAATGCAAATTATGCCGCGAGATTCGCATTCAAGAGCTGGCGGTAGAAATCCGTGGCAAACCGAGGCCCTGGTTCTCCGTCCGGCCGGGCCCGGCTAGCGGGCGCGTGCCCTGGACCCCGGTTGCCGAGCAGGGACCCGGGAACCATGGCTGGCGAGGAGCAGCCCGGAAACCCGAATCGGCGTGGAGGATTCCTCGAGTGTCCCGTGACTTCCTTATAAAGATGTGATGGTTCAACCGAGATACCTAGAGAGGAGACGAAATCATGAGAGTCATTGTGCAGACCGAGAACGTGACCAAGACTTACCAAAGAGATCAGGGAGTGCCTATCCATGCCGTACGGGATGTTTCCGTAGCGATCGCCGAAGGCGAGTTGGTGGCGATTATGGGGGCGTCTGGCTCGGGCAAGTCCACCCTGATGAACATCCTGGGCTGTTTGGACCGACCCACCGAGGGCAAAGTCTTCCTCGATGGAGACGAGGTGAATCTTCTGGATGATGAGATGCTCGCCCGGGTGCGAAATAGAAAAATCGGTTTCGTTTTCCAAACGTTCAACCTCTTGCCGCGTACGAGCGCGCTGGACAATGTGGAGCTGCCGCTCATCTATTCCGAGCGAGATGACATCGAGGGCCTGGCGAAACAAGCGCTAGAGAAAGCCGGACTGAGAGATCGCTCTCATCATCACCCGGGTGAACTGTCCGGCGGGGAGCAGCAGCGGGTGGCCATAGCCCGGGCGCTGGTAAATGATCCGGAGATGATCCTGGCTGATGAGCCCACCGGGAATCTGGATACGCGTTCGAGCTACGAAATCATGGCTCTGTTTCAGGAACTCAACCGTCACGGACGGACTCTTGTGGTCGTCACGCACGAACCGGATATCGCCTCCTATGCGACGCGGATTATCAAGATTTCCGACGGTAGAATCGAGCGCGATGGAGCAAACCAACATATCCGACAGGCACAGGACGAGTTGGCAAGATTGACCGATATGACGGAGGCAAAATAATGAAAACCGCAAGAATTGTTAAATCCGCGTTCAAAGGTTTGGGCAGGAATAGACTGCGCACCTTTCTCATGATGATCGGGATTGTCATTGGCATCGCCGCTGTCACTGTTGTCGTGTCTGCCGGTCTGGGAGCCCAGAAGCGGGTGATGGAGCGGGTGAAGAAGTTCGGCCTGGAAAGCCTGATGGTTTTTGCCGGCGGCGGCCGAGAAATGGGTCCATCGACGTCAGGCCAACCGGTCGTCACCCTTAAAGTTGATGATGCCGAGGCGCTCGAGCGGAACATTCGCGCCATTGCCGGCGTGGCCCCCTTCAACCGCAAGGGGGAAGGCATGGTTAACTACCAGGGCAAATCCATTAACACTGGTATTTGGGGCGTCACTCCATCCTGGGCGCCGGTGTGGGACTGGTACGCGGCACAGGGTGAATTCATCAGCGAAGAAGATGAGGCTCAGATGGCGCGGGTGTGCGTAATTGCTCCCACTGTTCAACAGGAATTGTTCGGCGGCGCCAATCCCGTCGGCGAGCAGGTCCGTATCGGCAACGTCCTGTTCGAAATTAAGGGCATCATGCAGCCGCGCGGCATAAGTCCACGCGGCGGCGATATGGACGACCGCGTGTACATCCCGCTCTCCACCTTCATGCGCAGGGTGGCCAATGTGGACTATCTGACGGGGATCAAAGTGCGGTTGCAGAGTATCAAGAACATGGAGCAGACGGTTGCGGCCATGCAATCCCTCTTACGGGAGCGGCACAAACTGGCGCCGGGCGAGCCGGATGATTTCCGAATCATCACGCCCACTGAAGTGACGCAAGTCGCCGAAAAAATTGCCGGCACCTTTAATGTCTTTTTGGTGCTCGTTGCGGGTATTTCCCTGATTGTTGGCGGGTTCGTAATTGCCAACATCATGCTAATTTCGGTGAGTGAACGCCGTGGCGAGATCGGCCTGCGCAAAGCCGTGGGCGCCCGCAGCCGGGACATTCGTCTGCAATTCCTGCTGGAAACCATGGTCGTTACCCTGACGGGCGGCGTGATTGGCATCCTGCTGGGTTTTGTCGGCGCCGCCATTCTGCGCGCCGTGACCCAGATGCCGGTTTCACTGTCGTGGGAAGGCGCCGCACTGGGCGTCGTCTTTTCGAGTCTGGTGGGATTGATCGCCGGCATGCAGCCGGCCAAACGGGCGGCGGGGCTACAGCCCGTAGAAGCATTGCGGGCATGAGGGGGTATGCCGAACAGAGCGGTGGCCCCAACCGGTGATAGACCGCCCTTCGTGGCCCCTGACGCGGATGGACACAACCAGCGCTCCGATGCGACGCGAAGCGTCGGTCCTATCAGGAAATGTTGCGCAGCCGGAAATGTGTTGAGGTAATCTGTCAGCGTGCGGACTAGCCGGGTTGCATCCGCTGAATTACTGGTGGCTTAACATTCATGTTGAGGCAGGAAAAGATACGAATGATCCACGACAACATTCTGCAAGTCAATAGACTGACCAAAACATTTGATGACTTTGTGGCGGTGGATGGCATTGATTTCTCGGTGGAGGAAGGGGAGATCTTCGGCTTCCTGGGACCCAACGGTGCGGGCAAGACCACCACCATCAACATGCTGACAGGGCTGGCCCGGCCAACGTCAGGTAAGATTTACTACGCGGGCAGGGACTACACGGGAAATATCAAAAAAGCGCAACCGTTAATCGGCACCGTGCCTGATGAGAACAATCTGTACGAAGAACTGGATGGCTTCGATAACCTCTGCTTCTGTGCGGCCTTGTACGGTATTCGAAAAACGGAGCGCGAACAGCGGGCACGGCGGCTGTTGGAGCAGTTTGATCTAGCGGAAGCCGGGGAAAGGCCATTCAAGTTCTATTCAAAAGGGATGAAGCGCAAACTGACCGTCGCTGCCGGCATCATTCACGGGCCGAGACTCCTCTTTCTCGACGAGCCGACCACGGGCGTTGATGTAGCCAGTGCGCGTCAGATCCGTTCGCTGATTCGCCAGTTAAACGCATCTGGCACCACTATTTTTATGACCACCCATTACATCGAAGAAGCCGAACGGTTATGCCATCGCATTGCCTTCATCGTGAGAGGGATAATCATACAAGCAGGCTCGGTTTCGGAACTCATGCGACAAGCCCAGCAGGACAGAATCCTGCAGTTCACGTTTGCCGAGGGCCTCGAGGTGACACGCCTGGTCCGTGATTTTGGAGGGCAATTCCCGGAATGTGCCTTGAAGCCGTTGAACGGAAATGTTCTGCGTATTCATTCGCTTGCGCCCGTGGCGTTGATGCCGCTGATGCAATTTTTTGACGCGCGCGGGATGACCGTTCTGGAAGCAAAAATCATTACTCCTTCTCTGGAAGAAGTGTTCGTAAAAGTCACGGACGTGAAACGGGAAGAGATGAAGAAAGAGAAGGAGGAGCGGAAGAAATGAAAACCGGTATCGCTTTCTGGAACATCCTGTTGAAGGACATGCGCAATTACTACCTGAAACCGCCTAATATCAGTTGGGGCATCATCTTTCCTTTCGCCTGGATGCTGATGTTTTTCATCAAGTCGCAGACCGACGTGGGTATGCGCGGCATTCTTCCCGGCGTGGTGGCCATGTCCATTCTGTTCGGAACCACGTCCATGCTGGCCGTCAGCATCACCTTCGAAAGGCGGAGCCGCTCATTCGAAAGGCTGCTTTTGGCGCCCATCAGTCTCACCTGGCTGATGCTGGCCAAGACGCTGGGGGCCATTCTGTTCGGTATCATCAACGCCTTTGTCCCGATACTGTTATCCCTGTTCATCGTTGATCTATCGGGAGTGAACTGGCTGACGGCGCTGGCTGCGATCGGGTTCATCGCTGTGACGTCAACTTTTCTGGGGCTATTTATTGCGGTTTCGGTAAGCGAGGTATTCGAGGCGCAGACCTTTTCCAACTTTTTCCGCTTTCCGATGGTTTTCTTGTGCGGACTTTTTGTTCCAATCAGCCAGTTGCCGATTTTTCTGCGACCCATATCTTATGTCGTTCCGCTGACCTATGGAGTGGATATTTTGAAAACATCCATCAACCGGGAAGGGCATATCCTACCAGCTATTAGTTTTCTCGTTCTGGCTGTTTATTCGATTGTCTTATTCCTCATCAGCAAGCGGAATATCCGGAAAAGATGGATACTTTGAGTCATAAGCTTTTCATGAAGAAATTTGACAATGCATCATCACTCAAGATTGAAAAGCCGGGGAAGTCAGTTCTTATTCACCTTTCTTGCTTATGGTCGCATGACTCGTAGGATAGCCCGGTAAAACGATGAGAGTTTACAAGAGTCTAAAGATTTCTCAGAAAACATTGCTGGCGCATAAACTGCGCACGGTGCTGGCGCTGTTGGGCATCATCGTGGGCGTGGCCGCGGTGGTCATCATGGTAGCCATTGGTAACGGCGCCCGGCAGGAAATCATTTCGAAAATCGAGGCAATGGGCACCAACCTAATTGTTGTGAACGCCGGGGAAGTACGCACGTTTGCCGGACGCGAGCAGGTTCGCGGCACGGTGACCACATTGACCCTGCAGGACGCCGAAGCTATCGAACGGGAGCTCGTGTCTGTGGTGGCCACGGCGCCGTCCCAGAGTAGGAAAATGCAGGTGAAATTCGGCAATGTCAGTACCAATACAACAATCCTGGGAACGATCCCTAATTTCCAGCAGATCGGAAACTTCAAGGTGGAGCGCGGCAAATTTTTTTCGGAGATGGAGAACAAGACGTCCCGACGGGTGGCGGTGCTTGGCCGCGGCGTGGTTGAGAACCTGTTCGCCGGGCAGGATGCGCTGGGCGCCACCATCCGAATCGGCAAGGTGCCCTTCGAGGTGATCGGGCTGATGAAATCCAAAGGCGTGGACATGTATGGCACCGATCAGGATGACCAGATTTTCATCCCCATTCGCACGGCGCTGCGTCGGGTCTTCAATCAAACGCATTTGAATGCCATTTATCTGCAAATAGATGGGCAGAAAGACATGGAGGCTGCGAGCGGGCAGGTGCAGCGGTTATTGCGCCAGCGCCACAGGCTCGATCGCCTCGACAAACCCGACGATTTCACTATTCAGAACCAGACCGATCTCATCGAGGCCCAGGAAGAAACGAGCAACACCTTTACCACGTTGACCGCCAGTATTGCGGGCATTTCCCTGCTGGTGGGGGGAATCGGTATCCTGGCAGTGATGTTACTGGCCATTCGCGAGCGCACGCGTGAAATTGGCCTTCGCATGGCAGTGGGTGCCCGGCGGAAGGACGTGCGCATTCAATTTCTTTTCGAATCGTCCATTTTGAGCCTGGGCGGCGGCATCCTCGGTATCGCATCAGGAGTTGCAGGTTCCATTTTCATGAAATGGGTTCTCGCTTGGAGCATTTCCGTCTCGCTCCTTTCCGTTTTCGTCACCTTCGGATTCTCGCTTCTGATCGGGCTGTTCTTCGGGGTTTATCCGGCGCACAAGGCTTCGCTGCTTGACCCAATCAAGGCCCTGCGCAGTGAATAGGGACGATGACAGAACAAAACATCAGGCTTGGGCTTATGGGTGATATTGTCGGGCCTACAGACTGCTGAGCATAGAGACCGCCGGGCGTGCGGAGCGCGGGGTGCACGGACTGTCGAACATACAGGCTGCCGGACCTAGAAGAATCTCTGATATTGCAAAATTAGTGCGTCATTCTCGAGTTCGCGCACCCTCTCTGATTTAAACACGTAATTTACCTGGATCTTGTGAAGATCAGCATTTATGTAGTAAGTTCCGCCGAGCGTCACCCATTGGCAATCCTTGGAGTTCGTTATGCCGATGTCTGGATCAATGGACTCGTACCTCACGGCGCCCAACCATCGTCTGGATACGGGACGGGCTAGCTGGACATAGAACCCTCGGGCAGCGATGCTTTTGACCCGGTTTTCATCGCTGTGATACTGCACTGCAAAAAACTCAGCTCTCATGCGGCCAAACGCACCATCCCACGCAAGAGCCAGATTCCCGCGGGCGTCACTACCGGAGAAATCCGAATATTCAGCAGGAACACCTGCGACCTGCCCAGAGAAGTCCAGATTCTTGTCTCTTCTCCAGGACAGGGCGACCTCTGTCCGGAGAGTTGTACTGTCGTCGTTGTACCATTGGTAAGCGAGCCGCCCGGCAACCAATGGGCCGCTCCCGCCTAGCGGTTTGTTCGCGCCGCTTCCAGCGAAGATACCTAAGGCGTACGACGGACCAGTCTCGTTGCCTCTTTCCCACTGGAACCCCAGGTCGCGCGCAAATGAAACATGCAAATTCCCGTTAGGTATCAAGCGATCTGTGGGCTGACTTCGGTCAGCCAACGCAATCTCTGCATCAGATGTGAAGCGCTCCATTCCAAAAGGGGGTTTGAATTGGCCGATCACGAGTTTTCCCGCTGCGGTCTTCAATGTCGCACGGATTTCCTGCAGGAATATTCTGTTGTCAGTCACACTATAGTTGTTTGCCTTATACAGAAACTGAACGTAGTAACTCCAACTTCCGGAAACAGGACCCTGACCATAGAGCTTGAGCCTGCGGAGGCTCACATAGCCGTCTTTGTCTTCGGGGTCAGTGTAGCGTACCTGGAAATAAGACTGCCAGCTGTGGATCGCGCGATATCTTCCGGCCGTTCCGGGATCGAGGCCCGGAACGCGGGAGGCAGCAAGAACCGTGAACGGTAGAAAAAGGATGATGAGCAGCGTCACAAGGCATAATCGAGGCCTGCTCATGGCGTTGCCTCGACTACCTCCGCACTGAGCCCACAGTATTCCCACATGGGCATTGTGACCTGCTCCCCTCTGGCGTCGAATGGATCAATCACCACAGGAGCATTAAAGAACTTGGAGTCCGGAGCATGGCAGTCACCGCAGCCGCCGGCTCCCCAAGCCTTGCCGACGGGCGACACGTTGTGGCTGAACGTCCAGTAGAGCGGTGACGCCTGCGGATGAGCCCGTGCCACGAGCTTTTCGCCGTCCATTTCCCAGACCTTGTTGCCTTTCACGTAGGCCGGCGAGACTGACTCGAAGCGGCCGCCCGTCAACGTGGCTCGGAGCGAATCAAGCATGAGCCGGATTTCTTCCTCTGTGTTGGCCTCGGGCTTGCCGTCGCCGTTGTCGTCCCTGATGCCGTCCTTCACTCGCTCGTAAGCCCTCGCGGTTTCATCCAGATACAGTGGAAATATCAGATCACCGACGCGGTTTCCCCACCAGGCCGGGAGCAACCCGTTGGCAGAGTATATCTTGCCGTCCCCCAGCCGAAAGTAGGCAGGTGACCAGGCTCCCGTGTCGCCGTATTTCTTGGCTCCCTTAACCGTGGGGAAGCCCATCGCCTTCCCGGTAGTGGTTTCCACAAGGCCGATCGCAGCGACGTTGTGGTCGGTCACGTGACATGTCACGCAAGCGATTGTCACGAGGTGCGATTCGGGTATGAATTTGTGGTCAGCCTTCGTCCCCGCAGCAGAGCCAATATGGCACCCTTCGCAAGACAGGTTCGCGTCGTCGAGCTCGTCGTGCAACAGGACGTTGTACGATTTCCCCTTTCTAATCTGGTGATCCGGGCCCGAGCTGTGGCAGGTGATGCACGACATGCCTGCTGCGGTGTGCACGTCGGCCTGGCGGGTGTCATACCATACGTGGCCACGCTTCTTCACTTCAGCTTCGCCGTGACAAAGAAGGCAGTTCGCATCTTCGGATTTCGTCATGTTGAGCTCGACTGACCCGTCTTCCTTGAAAAACGAAAGATTGTACCTGACTGCGGGAACCTGGCCATCCTTCACCGATCCCTCAACCATCCCCAGATGTGCCCCTGCGGTCGCGGTCCACCTAAAATTGGCCTTGGAAAGCTCCGACGCTCTGGCTTTCGCGTCGTAGTCAATCAGGTGGCACATCAGGCAATCCACCTCCACCACGCCGGATTTGTCCCATGCGGCACCGTAGTAATCTCCGTCCATACTCTGTGCCGATTGAGCGTGCTCCGCCTGCCTGACATCGTATCTCTGGCCGTCCCTGTCCTGCTCCATCGGGCCCCCGCCGGCGTGACACGCACCGCACGCCTGAGAATACTGGTAAGGGGTGAACCCAATCTCGGCCTGGGTTTTATTCTGCTTTTTTGTTATCCAGAGATACGACATGTGCTGCTGGCCTCCAAACTGGCCCGACGAGGAAACCCAAGGTTTCCCGACCGCAGCGCCAAAGTCATCTGAAATCTCGTCAGCCCCCAGTTGGAAGTGGTAGCTCTTGTTTATAATCTCATAATCATGACACGCACCACACGTTTGTCTGGGACTGTAAGGTTTGGAACTGTGCGCATTCGGCATGATCGTGTCGCCGTCTTCGCCCAGCAGATAAAAGGGCGCATGCTTGAAGGCAGTTCGGAAACCGGGCTGCTCGGGCGACGAAAGCTTTGCTGAATCCCCTGCGGCTGACTGCCGCATCGCTGGGGCCTCCAAGGCGAGTCTGTACGTAGGAGACGATGAGAACTGTTCCCGACCCCCTGTGGCTGGCTGTCGTGTTGTTGAGCTTTCCAACATGAGCCTACATTCAGCCGAGGACCAAAGCTCTCTCAAACCTCCGCTGGCCGGAGCGGTTCCGTTGTGAAGCGCAATCGAAAACGCCGCCACGCCGACGACTGCCACGGCATAGATCATTCTCTGCCTCATGATGTCTCATCTCCTATGTTGCAAATGGGCTACTGCAAAAGCGGTCCCACTATCCCTCAGTGCCCGCGGGACCTGGGCATGAGCCTAGTTCAAGAGGCTCTCGGGTTCAGACCCTTGACGCGGTTGCCACCGATACAGAAGTTCGTGACCTCTCATGGCGGCGTCGCCGCCTATAGAGATGTCGGTGAACTGCCATGCTGGAAAAGCCCCCGGGCTAAGAGCCTGGCTTGACCACCCGCCCCAACCTTCTAGGCCGGCGTCTCGACCTCACCAGGCTGTCGTAACGGCCTCCACGACCAACCAGTTTCGCTTGCTCCGTCACGGCGGATTTCAGTACTCTTTCGACACAACCGAAGAAGTCGACAACGCAGGGGACCCGCAGACTGTAAAAGACCTGCTGACCTCGCTTGCGATCTGTGACAATGCCGGCGTCTTTCATCAGCCCGAGGTGCCGTGAGACAGTCGACATGTCCGATCCGACAAGCTCCTGAAGTTCGCACACGCACTTCTCACCCTGCGCCAGAGCGTCAACCATCATCAATCGGCTCGGGTGTGCGACCGCCTTGATCACCTTCGCCCTCATTTCGTATGCTCGCCTGTTCATTGCCTTCCCGGTTCCTCTCATGCGGGGCCCTTCCAAGACCCGTTTGTCCTTCGGATGGAAATCGTTCCACCCTTGGGAAACCTTTTGCCCTGGTCAGCCGCCGAATTCATTCGCTTCGGTTCATTCAATCCCAGATTCGTTCACTTGGGGTCCGTTCAATCTAAGCCGACATTCCGCCAGGACGCGCTTGACCTCCGGCTCATCCAGCCTGAATTCCGGGTTTTTCTTTACCCCAAGGTCTGTTACAACGAGATACTGATAGTCCCTGATACCTGCCAGGTTCATGCAATGCTTCGCGCAGGCAACGGGGCATCCGTCAATCACGAGCACCTTGTCAGCCCCCCTCACCGAGGCGATCATCCCACTGACCTGCCCGCCGACCCCGGCGAGGCAAGAGAACTTCGCAACCTTCTCACGGTTCAGCCGCTTGGCGGCCTCGTTTGCAAGCTGACCCACATTTGATCCCCCGGAGCATGCCAGAACGACATTCGTCGTGGCTGAACAGCAGCGGCCTTCCTCAGCCATTGCTTTCACCTCCCAGTGTAAGCACGTTGGAGCATGTTTCTGTGCGCAAACCAATCCCATCGATATTTGGTAGTTTAGCCAAATGGCCATGCATTGTCAATGACATTTCACCTAGATTCCAGTCCAGTTCCGGTGGCAGCTTCTGGGCAGAACTCACACTGCTCTCAAGCCCAGACCCGAACTGGGCCAGCTTTCGAGGGGAAGGTCATTCAAGGCATTCCACCTCTCTTGGGCCAGGGGGACCCGGTGACGCTGAAGCTTCAGCTTGAGAGATCCATGTTCTCTTGCTCTTCTTAGAGACCCAGCGAATCGAAACATCAATCTAAGGGTTCTATCTCTTAAACTTGCCCGTGGAGCCAGTCCGAAGACGAACCCATCCGATCATCATACCCTCTGGCTGGTACTCGCTATGGCCACCCGTACCGCTCCAGTCCGTGTAGACGACTCGGAGACATAGGGCGGTTTCGCGCCCCTCTTCTAGGGTTCGAATACTGGCACATCTGGGGAGCCTGCCCAGATGTATCCTGGGCTTAGTTCGTCGACGTGAGGCCGCAAGGACGGCGCTTGGAGGCAACAGAATCGATTCTGGGGGGGCGCAGAGGTATGAACGGCGTTCTCAGTGTTGTCAACCAAGTTCACGGCGTACGCAGCGAGTGCTCAACTACTAGCCTGGTGAACTCTCGGCGAGCCGCTTGCTACTCGACCACGAACTAAGGCCCATCTCTATCTACTGACAGAGGGAGGCCTAACAGGAGTTAGGCCACCCTCTCACCTTTGCTTCGAGCGCTATATGAACAACACCGAGATTACTGTTCCTATCACAACCACCCAGAGAATATCTACTTTCAGGAGCAAAGCGACAAACGCACCGCTGGCAAGGAACAGATGGAATAAATCCCAATGGACGTTCAAGGCAAAACGGACACTGACTGCTACGAGTAACCCTACAAAGGAACACAGCACGCCGCCAACGACTTTGTTAAAAGAGGGTGAAGCCCGTAGCCGATCGAAGTAAGGCGAGATGCCCACCACTACCGTAAAAGAAGGCAAGAAGACGCTGGCAGTAGCAATTACCCCTCCAAGCGGGCCGCCTAACAGATAACCTATGAAGGTAGCAGTAATCACTATTGGTCCTGGCGTAACTTGCCCAAGAGCAATCCCATTCATGAAAGTCTGATGGTCTATCCATCCACGGACCTCTACGATTTCGTGGAACATGAGAGGCACGGCAGCAAATCCGCCACCAAAAGCGAGCAAGTCTATTCTGAGCAATAGAACAGCCAGACTGAACAGAGTTTGGTTGAGAAGATAAAGCAGAAGGAAACCGATTGTGGAAACTGACAAGATGAACAAGATTGGCTTTGTATATGGCAGCGTTCGTACGGAAGAAAGAGAAAAGTGTGGATTAGTTTCCTTGGGTCTGATGAGTGCCAATCCCACCACGGCGGCTAAAAGAATTACAAGGATTGGGCTCACATGACGACTGAATAACGTTGCAGCAATGCCTGCAATGGCGAAGTTCTTCCAGTCTTTCAAGGTAGTCTTGCCAAAAGATAAAGTGGCATTGGCTATGATGGCAACAATGATTGCTTGAAGTCCGCTGAAGACCGAAACCACGATGGGTAGATTGTGCGTGTAGGTGTACAGGGCGGCAAACGCCATCATCAAAAGAAAGGCGGGGAGACCAAAGCCAATGAAACTTGCGCCTGCACCCACTACACCCCGTGTTTTCAATCCCACATAGGCTGCTGTTTGCATGGCAGTTGCGCCAGGTATCATTTGACAAAGAGCGACTCCATCGCTAAAGGCTTGTGCATCAAGCCAACGTTTCTTTTCCACTGCCAGTCTGCGGATATAGGCTACCATAGATGGCCCGCCAAAGGCGGTGCCCCCCAGACGCAAAAAGGAACTGAACAATTGTGTTATTGATGGCTGTGGATTAGTTGACATCTCTACTCGGAAGCGGCATAAAGGGCCAACCTCAACGGCGTCCGCTTGCGGGCGTCCGCTGGGGAGTGATGTTGGGCGCAGCACGGGATACCTCACCGGCTACCGCAAGAAATCCTCCCCATAGCACACCGCGAGGCCAGAGCGACTCCAGAGCCTGTACGAAGGGTGCTGACACCATGGGAAGAAGGATTGCTGTTCGCATGACTACCCTGGTGACAGGCAGAGATTCGAATAGCGCGCGGACCTCTGATGCCGTATGCCAGCGAGCTCCATAATACCCTCCAGTGCCGCCTCCCCGACCCTTCTGAAGGTACAGCAAGCTACGACGGTTTAGCAGACCAAGGACAAAGCGCCGTCGAGTGACTCGGATCAGTTCGCGTAGCGCCTGTTCTTGATCGCGGACGAAACAGAGTGCTGTCACCGACACGGAAAATTCAAAGGCACGATCAGGAAAAGGAAGTGCCTCAGCCCTCGCTGCGATGTAACCTTCCCCGTTGGCCGCGTGGGCACGAGCGTAGGACAGCCATTCCCCGTTCGGGTCAATGCCAACTACGCAGCCTCGGATGCTTCGGGCAAATAGACGTGTGAAGTGACCGGTCCCGCACCCGATATCCAGTAATGAACTTCCCGGTTCAGGGCGCAAGAGCGACTTAAGCAGAGAATACTCAGTCTCTCCGATCCATCGCCCTCGAGGGGTCTGATACCAAACGTCATAGTCTTCGGGTTTCACGATGTATCTCAGCTTGCTAGCGTCCACCTAATAGTACTTGGAACTACTTAATCTATTATCCTAGCAGAACCCCGCAGCATGTCATGCTCGCGTTTCCGTCCGCGGTAGTGACCGCGCCTCTTGGTGTCAGTTACGGCAGCCCTCTCGATGTTTTCTTGGCGTTCATTTGCTGCGGCACTCTATTTCGATTTTTCTTGCGCCGAATATCTTTATGTTTTCATTTTTGCGCGATTTCCGCCCGAGCCCTGAATGGGCTGACCCTACCTGGTTCTTTCCACCAGCGGATTAGCAGTGCGTCGGAGTTCTCTACACTCCGACGCCCGACGCCATTCACTTGCCCTTCTTCTTAGGTGCACAAGGATGATCCTTTTCGGGGCCATGGCATTTCTTGACCTGTTCGCGCGTGCAGCCTTCCGCCTTACCTTTCAGTTGCTTCGGCTTTTCGCAGCATCGTCCTTTGTCACACATATTCCGACCTCCTTCTGTTTAAGTCACTGCGCACTTGCTTATTCGACGTCCCCAAAAAAAGAGCCTAGTGCTCTTTAGGCTGCAGTAGTCCATCCGCCAGGTTCCGCCATCTCCTAAGCATCTCACCGTTGGCCCGATAGTGGACGAAATAACCTTGCTTGTCGGACGTCACGATGTCCACATCACGCAGGACCCGAAGGTGCTGCGACACGGCCGCGGGCGTGATTTCGAGCGCCCGGGCAAGGGCGTTGACACACAGAGACCGACGCTTGAGCAACTCGATCATGCGTACCCGCGTATCCACGGACAATACCTTGAAGATGCGAGCTAGTTTCTGTGAATCTGTCATCGACGATCCTTTGATTAAGTCTCAACGCAGGTACTTTACTACCGAAGACACCTGGTGTCAAATGGAAAATGGCTGCGATGTCGAACGAACCCCGCAAGAGAGGGTCCGCGAGGTTTTTTCAAAACTATCCGGACACATTATTCAGAGTACGGGGTAGAGGTGGTAATCGGGGGGTTTTGGGGATTTCGAATGTCTGGATTTCGTCAGATTCAATGCAGGTGCGGGCACGCAACTGCAGTTTCGACTCGAAGCGTCTTGATTCAGTTGTTCAGAGCGGCAATGTTATTCACAGGGGCACCGGCTGCCTTTGTAAACTCACCTCCGGCTATCAAACGGCCATTGTAGACCGCAAGGGCGTCAACCCGGCCGTTCATGCCTGAGCCCAGCGCAAACCAGGAGGAACCGTTCCACACAGCAATATGGTTAGCAGAGGTGCCTCCTGCAGTCGTGAACTCGCCGGCAGCTATTAACTTTCCGTCGTATACGGCGAGAGCATAGACGTTGTTATTCATGCCTGAGCCCAACGCCGACCACGAAATGCCATTCCATGCCGCGATATAGTTCGCAGCGACACCTCCAGCAGTCGTGAAACGGCCTCCGGCTATCAGCAGTCCGTTGTAAACGGCCAGAGCCTCCACACGGCTATTCGTCCCGGAGCTGAGGGGCGACCAAGAGCTGCCGTTCCATGCTGCGACGCGACTAGCATCGATGCCTCCGGCAATCTGGAACGAGCCACCGGCAATAAGGTGCGCCTCGAATTCGGCAAGGGCATAGCCCTCGGGAGGAAATAAACCTGGGAAACCCAGTTGTGACCAAGAGCTGCCGTTCCATGCAGCAATGCCGACCTCAGGATTGCTAAACTCACCGGCGGCTATCAACTGCCCATTGAACTGAGCAAGGGCATAGACATTGTTGTTCATCCCGGAGCTCAACGGCGACCAAGAGTTTCCATTCCATGCTGCGATGCGATTGGCAGAGCTGCCTCCAGCAGTTGTGAAATAACCACCTGCTATTAGTTGCCCGCTCCACTCGGTGAGGGCAAAGACATAGTTGTCCATTCCCGAGCCAAGTTGAGACCAAGAGCTGTCATTCCACGCTGCGATGCGATTGGCAGAGCTGCCCCCGGCCGTCGTGAAATAACCTGCGGCTATCAACTGCCCGTTGTAGACTGCCAGAGCCTCCACACGGCTATTCGTCCCTGAGCCCAGCGGTGACCAGAGGTGCTCGTCAACCTCCCCTGGCTTCGTAGGATTCTTGTCCTTTGAGCAGCCTGATATGTTCAGCAGAATTACTACGAGGGTGAGAACAACAAGGCGAGCAATCTTCAATCTGCTTAGCATGATTGCATCCTCCTCACCAGATGGTACGAGAGCGTTGGTAGGACTGTACTGGAGTCACTCTCAATCTGTGTTTGCACAGCCGTTGTAGGTCCTGACGTGTGAACGTGCAAGCTCTTTATACGGAGGCTGGTTTGAGGCTCACGAGAGGGATGAGGTTTCTGTTGGACTGGGGCGAAGCCATTTCACTGCTTCGCGAAGGATACGGGCCGGTCCCGCGAGGTTTTCTCCAGCTACGCTGGGGCCAAGCGCGCGGTTCTTCTATGAAAAACCTCCCGTCAACTATTTCAACTCTCTGATTTGATTCCAGTCTTCTATTCGTCCTTCTTTGGAGGACGTGTACTCACTAGTGGGGCTCTGGGCCTTCCAATCTAACAGTCGGTCTATCTCAGAGCTTCACTTGTCCAACGATGACCAAGAACTTTCCCGGGCCTGCCCAGATGAACGGTTGAAAGCGAGTTGAACCTGTAATCTAACGTCGTCCAGCGCGGCGACGCGGCACGGCATGAAGAGTCAACGTATCCATTGCCGACCGCAGGACCGATACAATGCTCCAAGACGGCGAGGTTTTTTCAAAACTATCCGGACAGGTTATTAGACATACGGGGGTAGAGGTGGTAATCGGGGGGTTTTGGGCTTTCGCAGGGAAGCGCTAGGGCGACATCTCTGCCGAATCCGTCCTTGTTCCCCCAGCTGTCGCGTGCAGGTCGAGAAGCAAGACGGCCGGGGTACCCTTGACTGCTACCTTTATGCTTCCACTTCAGACCCCGCGATGGATATATCTCAAGGGCAACGGCAGACACGCAGAGCAAACACGAAATGGTGTCTCTTATCTCGTGCAATGCACACTGCCACATAGTGTTACCCGCCGTCACGCACTGAGAATAAGTTTGCCGAGGGCCGGACTCGAACCGGCATGGAGAAGAATCTCCAGCGGATTTTAAGTCCGCTGCGTCTGCCATTCCGCCACCTCGGCATACAGGGGAAACGACCTAGAATTTCACTTGCGGTGCTTGCTCAGCACCGGGGGCAGCCTCGAAATACGGCACCTGTTTTTTCATCCCCCGCTGCTTTGCAAAGAAACTCCCGAATACTTCCTGAATGTAAGTGTTGAAAGCGCGGGCTGCTTCGTTGTATCTCATACGCTCCACTGCTATCCGATTCTCGGTACCCTCAAGTTGGGCCTGGAGCGTCTGAAAGTTCTCTGTCGCTCGAAGCTGGGGATAGTTCTCCACAACAAGCAGCAGTCTCGCCAGAGCGGCGTCCATCGCCCTCGAATTCTCTATCTTTTCTTCCCTGGTCGCGGCCCCAGCCCACTGGCTTCTGAGTCTAGCAACCTCTTCGAAAATGCTCTCCTCGTGTTTAGCGTAACCTTTAACGGTCTCAACAAGATTCGGCACCAGATCATTTCTCCTCTGTAGCTGCGCCTCCACCTGACCCCATTTTTCGTTGACCTGCTCGTTGAGCCTCACAACTCTATTGAGGCCGTTTACGTACCAGGACACCACAACGAGCGCTAGCACTGCTATGACGAGAACGATAACGACCCATCCTGCTTTTTGCATACTGCCTCCTTCTGTTTCTCGCTATCTTGGCTGATTTAGTCCTTCGCTCTCCGGTCCGCCCTTCCCGGGTCTTGCGGCGCTATCGTGGCTTTTCGGTTTCGAAATGTTCTCCGGACCGTTATCGTCACCAACCCCCTCCGGCCCCTCCGCCCCCGCAACTTCCTCCTCCAAAACCACCAAAACCTCCTCCGAAGCCTCCTCCCTTCATCCCGCCCGAGAACCCGCCTACTGTCCAGAACGGAAAACCGCCGTACCTGCCGGAGCGAGGACCCCCTATGATCCGCAGGAAGATTAGCAGGATCATGACGCCGGCGATAAAAGCAAGAGGCACGAGAGGCCGACCGCTCGAACGGTTTGCATCGCCGCCCGGCGTAACAGGAACCTTATCCAGCGACGCCAGTTGTACTCCCGCGTGATTGGCGATTCCTCCGGCAAGGACCTGGACGGCGGAAAGTAGTCCTCTACCGTACGCTCCTTCCTTGAAAGACGAGCGGAGTACGTCACGGTAAACTTTGGACGCCACCGCGTCAGGTATCGTCTCTTCGAGCCCGTATCCCGTCTTGATCCACACCTTGCGGTCCTCTATGGCTGCGATGATGAG
>Ga0315279_10003403_pt1 | contig 22222 bp, 21 predicted proteins | sample YL17G06_20_MG_FD_203694 | JGI IMG/M metagenome (GOLD analysis project Ga0315279, IMG submission 203694) | Sediment microbial communities from Yellowstone Lake, YNP, Wyoming, USA - YL17G06_20 | ecosystem: Environmental > Aquatic > Freshwater > Lake > Sediment | place: USA: Wyoming | collected... | reverse complement strand
GTGCGCCCGGCGGCGCGCGCCCAGCCGGCCGCGGCGACCGACGCCTCGGTCTCGTGCGCGTCGAGGTAGAGCACGCGGCTGTTCTCGATCACCGACCTGTCGAGCCGGTCCGGCGCGAGCGGCGCGGTCTTCCGCCCGTACCACATGATCGTGCGACTGTGGTTCTTCGGGTTCACCACGATGATGCCGACCGGCGGCTCGAACGTCGCGTCGCGGATGATGTGCTGGGCGTCGACGCCCTCCCGGCGGAAGTCGCGGATGATGAACTCGCTCGCCGGGTCGTACCCTGCGCGGCCGAGGTAGGCCGTGCGGAGGCCCAGCCGCGCGCATGCGACGAGCGGCGTCGCCACCGTCCCGCCGCCCTGTTGGGCGTAATCCGTGAGCCCCTGCTTCGTATCTTCCTGCGGGTAGCGATCCACCACGCCGAGGTGGTCGGTCGTGGCGATCCCGAACCCGACGACGTCGTAATCCGGCATCTCGGGCGCCTCCTCTTCAGTACCGCTGGAGCGAGAATATACGTCGGCCGCCGTCCGGGCTGCCAGAGGACACGTCGTTCCATGCAGGCGGACCGGTGGCCCTCAAGGAAAGAGGCCTGACGGAAGGTGGGGAACGCGCGCTCCCGCGGTCGCGCGTCTCGCGTCGTGCGCGGGGCGTTGACGCGGGCGCCGCGCCATTGCACTCTGAAGGGGTTCCGCAACGCGCGTGAGCGCCAGGACCATGACCGGGGCACCAGGGAGAAGGAGGCATTGCCGTGCCCGACCATCGAGAGACCGAGAAACTTGCGCTGCAGGGCGGCTTGAAGGCGGTCACCCGTATCGAGGGGAAAGGCAGCCCGAAGATCGGCAAGGAGGAATTCCTCTCCGTCGCCGAGCGCTTCGGCTTCTCCGCAGCGACGATGGCGAAGATTCGCGCCGCGATCGGCGACGAGGAGATGGGCGAAGGCCCGTTCCTCGCCAACTACTACGCGAACCTCCCCGAGACGAAGGTGCAGGCGTTCCAGCGCGTCGCGCGGGAGACCTTCGGCGTCCGCCACGCCATCGGGGTGAGCTCCGGCACGGGGGCGCTCCACGCGGCGTTCGTCGCGGCCGGCGTCGGCGCGGGCACGGAGGTGATCGTCCCCGCGATCGGCTTCTACGCCACGGCGGCGGCGGTCGTGATGGCGAACGGCATCCCCATCTTCTGCGACGTGGACGAGTCGCTCGCCATCGACCCGGCGAAGATCGAGGCCCTCGTCACCCCGCGCACCGTCGCCATCGCGCCGACGCACGTCATGGGCAGCGTATGCGACATGGACCCCATCATGGAGGTCGCCCGGAAGCACCATCTCAAGGTCGTCGAGGACTGCGCTCAGTCGTGCGGCGGCACGTACCGAGGCCGGTGGGTCGGCACGATCGGCGACATCGGCTGCTTCAGCATCTCCGCGTACAAGATCGTCGGCGGCGGCGAAGGCGGCCTCGTGGTGACGAATGACGACCGGCTGTGGGAGCGCGCGAACGTCCTCGCCGAGGGCGGCGGGCTCTGGCGGCCGAACCGGTTCGCGCCGCCGCGGTACGCGGGCGAGCTGTTCAACGGCACGAACTACCGCATGTCCGAGATTGAGGCCGCGGTGGACGTCGTCCAGCTCGGCAAGATGCCGCAGACCGTGAACCGCTTCCGCGCGGTGAAGCAGCGGATCACGAGTCGGCTCGCGCGCTACCGCGAGATCGTCCCGCAGAAGCCCAACGACGCGGCGGGCGAGGTCGGCTACATGCTCCGCTTCTTCCCCGAGACGATCGAGCTCGGCGGACGAATCGTCGAGGCGCTGCGCGCCGAAGGCATCGGCTGCGGCGTGCGCGGCCACAGCGAGAACCCCGACTGGCACATCTACCACTACATGTTCCCGGTCGTGCTCCAGGCGAGCCCCACGTCGGCCGGCTGCCCGTTCCAGTGCCCGATCTACCACGAGCGCGGAGGCAGGGCGAGCTATCACAAGGGCGATTGCCCCGTCGCCGAGGACCTGTTCGACCGCGTGGTGAACGTCGGGCTGAACCAGTGGTACATCGCCGACGACTGCGCGAACATCGCCGCCGGCATCGACAAGGTGCTCTCCGCCTACTGCACCGAGGATGCCGCCGCGCGGCCCTGGTGCTGAGCCGGGAGCGCACGTTCCCATCGAAGATGGGATAGGGCAGTGCGGTCGAGACCCGACGCCCATGACCCGGCCGTCGGGCCCACACGTGAGGGAGACGGGATCGGGAGAGCCGGAGATTGCCGTCATCAAGGAGATATCTGGTCGGTATGGCGCCGCGGCTTCGCCGTGCGGCTGGAAGCCGCCGTGCTCTGCGAGCACGCCGTGCTACTGGTACCCAAGCCTGCTGGAAGCAGGCTGGAGGGCGAAGCCACAGCTACCGTCGGCACCAGGGCAGTCGGCTTGAGCCGACTTGGTGACCGGTAGCCGGCGGCTTCCAGCCGCACGGCAAGTCCACGGCGCCAGTGGTGGGCGGTAGCTTCGATGCCCCCTCAGACGCCTCGGACTGCAGAGCCAACTCGTTGATGACCATCATCTCCGGCTCGGCACACGAACGGGAGGAGGCGTACGTTGACCCGCTACATCGCCGCGTACGACACCGAGTCGCCGCGGTGCCTCGAGCACTGCCGGGCGATCGTCGCCATGCACCGGCGGCACGAGATGCCCGCGACGTTCTACGTCACCGGCAAGACGCTCGAGGGCAACCCGAAGGAGTACCGCGAGCTGCTCGACGACCCGCTCTTCGAGATCGCCTCGCACACGTACTCGCACAAGTCGCTCCGTGACCATCCGTTCTGCGGGCCGGCCGTGACGCTCGACCAGATCCGCGACGAGATCGTCCGCGGGAAGGAGTGGATCGAGCGCGTCTTCGAACGGCCGTGCCTCGGGGTGCGCCCGGGCTGCAGCTTCGAGCACGGCCTCTTCGGCGCGCCGAGCGTGCTGCGGATCGTGAAGGACGCGGGCCTGCGGTACGTCAGCAGCATGGCGTGGGGGAAGGACTACTCCCTGCCGGCGCCGCTCAACCAGCCGCGCACGTACGCCGAGAACGGGTTCCCCGAGCTATGGGAGCTGCCCTGCCACGGGTGGCACGAGAACCTGCTCAAGGACCACAACCGGTGGGGCCCGCGGCGAATCACCCTCTGGCCGCCGGAGATGCCGGAGGCGATCCCGCCGGCGTTTCTCAAGACGCCGGAGGAGGAGGTCGCCGTCAACCGCGTCTTCCTCGACCGCGCGGCGAAGGATGGGCTGACGTTCGTCTCGCTCATCTGGCATCCCTGGTCGCTGGGCGCCTTCGACCCCGAAATGCGGATGCTCGAGCTGACGTTCCGCCGCGTGCGGGAGCTCGGCCTCGCGGCGACGACATACGCCGGCCTGCTGCGCGACGTGGCGAGCGCGGGCTGAGCGAGCCGTCGGTGGGCCGCGCCGCCACTGGCGGCGACGACATTCCTGCCTGTCCACCTTCCGCTGATGGTACGCCGCGCCGCCACTAGCGGCGATGGCATTCTTGTCTATCCACCTCCGGCCGCGACGAGGAAGACACGGAAGCGGAGGGGCGGACCGGCGTTCGCCCCTCCGCACATCGACCGTAGGGGCGAGCCGCCGGCTCGCCCCCCGCATCATCTCTGCCGCACCTTGGCCCGTGCGAGGACGCCGCCAACCCATCCGATCACGAGCGCCCAGCCGAAGACGGCGCACACGAGCAGGAGCGGGTCGAGCGGGACGCGCACGCGCACCGCGTAGCTGCCGACGAGCGCCGTCGGGAGGATGACCGCCGCAAGCATCGTCGGCAGGGTGAGCGCGGGGCTCGGTCGGATGACCCACGAGACGAGCGCGATCGCCGCGCCGGCGAGGACGATGAGGCCGACGCCAAGCCGAGCGACGAGGTAGAGGGCGAGAAGGCCGTAGTCGCCGGCACGAAGAAGCCCGCGGTAGCGCAGCGCCTCAAACCTTCGCTGCGGCGCCGTCCCGACGAACGCCGCCAGATCGCTGTAGCCGAGGGAGAAGTTGACGGCATCCTGCGCGGCCTGGCGCATCCAGCGACCCGGGTGGCGTCGCCCAAACTCGCCCGCCCACGTGCCGACGCTCTCCGCGGCGGCGATGAACGTCATGCCTCGATCGTGCCGCATGGCGCCGATGAGGCCGTACACGACTGCCGCCGGATCGGCACCGGCCGGCTCGATGCCATACCGTCGGAGCGCGCGGCCGTACGCCGCGGCCGAGTCCGTCGGGCTGTAGATGACGGCCGCGCGCTGCGCCGGGCCGATCGCCTGATCCGGCCCGAGCCGCCACTCACCGAAGCGGTCGTGATAGTACCAGATCCACGGCGAGATCGCGGCGAGCGTGAGGCCGATGCTCCAAAGTGCCGCGATGCCGACCTCGGCCCATCGTCCCTTCCGGCGGAGCGCGTCGTACGCGAGCGCGGCGCCAAGTGCGACCGGCAAGACCACTGCCTCCGGCCGGACGAGCGCGGCGACGCCGAAGGTCGCTCCCGCGAGCGCCCAGCGCGGCCACTGGCGATGCTGCCATGCGACGACCGCGAGCCAGACCGCCGCCGCGACGAGCACGGCCGTGAGCGCCTCGCGCAACAGCAGCCCCGTCGCCTGGACAAGCATCGGGTCGAGCGCGGCAAGCGCGGCGCAGACGGCGGCGAGGCGCACGCTGCCGCCGAGCCGACGCGCAATGAGCCACGCGAGCGGGACAAGCGCGGTGCCGAGAAACGCCTGCACGAGCCACACGGCGCGCGGATTGGGGCCGGCGAGCGCGTAGACCGTCGCGACGAATGCCGGGTAGCCCGGCGTCCGCTGGTACTCGGGCCGGAACGGCGGCGCGCCATCGCGCGAGTATGGATTCCGCGCGAGGATGTTTAGGGCGAGTTGATGGTACACGGCCGCGTCGGACTGCGGCGGCGCCCCGTACACGGCGACGCCGTGGAGCCGCGCGACCAGCCCGAGGGCCATGATCGCCGCGAGCGTAAGCCATCGCGCCGCGGCGCTACGCCCCGTGCGCGCCGGCGCGACCGCCGAGACGCCCGATCCGATCGACGCGTCGCGCTCAGCGCACACTGGTCCGCCCGAGTCGCGCCGGCGCATCTGCATCGGCATAGCTGGCGAGAATCTCCCCGTAGTAGACGCGGTGGAAGTCGCCGTTCCGATAGGCGCCTTGGATGATGTCCGGCACGAGCATGTCCGCGCGGACGTCGTTCCGGTGCACCGTGCGGCACTCGTAGTGGATGACGCACTCGTCGATGATCGGCGCGCGGACGCGGCGGCTGGCCTTGGCGGTGAGCTTGCGCTCGGCGAGCTTGTCGTAGTTGCGGCCCGACACGGTGCCGCAATAGGCGACGGTCTCGGCCAGGTCCTTCGTCGGGACGTTGACAGTGAAGTCGCCCGTCTCCTCCATGTAGGTGTACGTGAAGCGCGAAGGGCGCACGAGGACGGCGAGGATCGGTTTGCCCCAGATCCAGCCGAACGTCCCCCAGCCGATGGCCATCACGTTTGCCTGCCCGGTCGCGTTCACCGTCACGAGCAGCGCCCCGTCATGGGAGAGCACCTCGAGGGTCTCCGCCAGGTACGTCGTGTAGTGGATCTCCTGCTTGGTCATCCGTCACTTCCTTCCTAGTGCGCGTCGGGCTAGGGCAGCACTCCTTCCGCCCGGCGCCGTTCGTAGCCGCGTGCCTCGGCGACCACCAGGCCGCTGAGCGCCAAGAGCGCGACGAGGTTCGGGATCGCCATGAGGGCGTTGGCGATGTCCGACAGGCTCCAGATGACCTCCAGTTGCGCCATCGCGCCGATCGGCACGAGAAGCGTGTAGACGACCCGGTACGGCGTGACGGCGCCGTCGCCGAAAAGGTACTGGAAGCACCGGTCGCCGTAGTAGCACCAGCTTATCAGGGTGGAGTACGCGAACAGCACGATTCCGAAGGAAACGACCACATCGCCCGCCGGCCCGAGGATGGAAGAGAACGCGGCGGAGCTGAGCGGCGCGCCCGTGAGTTGTTTGCCGGCCTCGTCGGCGAACTTCCATGCACCGCTCATCACGATGGTGAGGCCGGTGATGCTGCAAACGACGATCGTGTCGATGAACGGCCCCATCATGGCGACGAGGCCCTCGCGCACCGATTCGTTGGTCTTCGCCGCGGCATGTCCCATCGGCGCCGAGCCAAGGCCCGCCTCGTTGGAGAAGACTCCGCGGGCGACGCCGAAGCGGATCGTCTGCATGACGACGGCGCCGGCGAAGCCGCCGGCTGCCGCGGTGGGGGTGAACGCTCCCCGCACGATCTCCATGAGCGCCATCGGGATCATATCGGCGCGGACGACCAGCACGACGAGCCCGGCAAGCACGTAGGCGATGCACATGAACGGCGTGAGGGCCGCCGTGACGATCCCGATCCGCTTGATCCCGCCCAGGATCACCGCGCCGGTGAGCACGGCCATCACCAGACCGCTTGCCCACGTCGGCACGCCCACCGACGCGCGCAGCGCATCCGCGGTGCTGTTGGCCTGCACCATGTTGCCGATGCCGAACGACGCGACCCCGGCGAAGATGGCGAAAAGTACGCCGAGCCACTTCATGCCGAGCTGCCGTTCGAGGACGTACATCGGCCCGCCGGCCGCCAGCCCGTCCCGTCGGAACACGCGGAATTTGTGCGCGAGCATGCACTCGCTGAACTTCGTCACCATGCCCACGGCGGCGGTCACCCACATCCAGAACATCGCGCCCGGGCCGCCGGCGGCGATGGCCGTCGCCACCCCGGCGATGTTCCCCGTGCCGATCGTCGCCGAGAGCACGGCCGAGAGCGTCTGAAAGTGCGAGATATCCCCCTTCTCTTCCGGCGTGTCGTAGTCGCCCTTGATGATGTGGATGCCGTGCCGGAACAGTCGCACCTGAAGGAACCGCAGGCGGATGGTCAGATACAGCCCCGTGCCGACGAGGAGCACCACCATCCACGGTCCCCACGCCCACGAGTCCGCCCGTTGTACCCATGCGATGAGCCGTTCCATGCGACGCGCTCCTCGAGAATGACCCGGTCCGAGTGCCGCAGTCGGCGGAGGCCGTCGAGGCGCTCCGCCCACCGCGATGATCAGAGGTGGAAGACGTTCGGCAGATCGCGCCGCTTGATGGCGTTGCGCGTATCCACGACCAGGTGCGCCTGCTCGGCGATTCGGGCGAAGTCGTACGACGAGTGATCGGTGAGGATCAGCACGCAGTCCGCGCCACGCAGCGCCTCATCGGTGAGCTCGATGCTCTCCAGCACGCGGGAGCCGATCTTGATGCTCGGCACGTGCGGGTCGTGGTAGGTCACGACCGCGAGCTTCCGCCAGAGCTCCTCGATGACGTGGATGGCCGGCGACTCGCGCACGTCGTCGATGTCTTTCTTGTACGCTACGCCGAGCACGAGCACCGACGCGCCGTTGAGCGGCTTGTGGAGGCGATTGAGGGAGATGATCACCTTCGTCACGACGAAGTGCGGCATGTGATCGTTGATGTCCCCGGCGATCTCGATGAACCGCGGGGAGAAGTTCACCTCCCGCGCCTTCCAGGTGAGGTAGAACGGATCGATGGGGATGCAGTGGCCGCCGAGCCCCGGGCCGGGGTAGAACGGCATGAACCCGTACGGCTTCGTGCTGGCCGCCGCGATGACCTCCCAGATGTCGATGCCGAGCCGATCGCACAAGAGGGCGAGCTCGTTCACCATCGACACGTTCACGAGGCGGAAGATGTTCTCCAGCAGCTTCTCCATCTCCGCCACGCGCGGCGAGGAGACGCGGAAGACCTGCGGGTTGAACGTGCCGTAGAGGGCGGCGGCAAGCTCGGTGCAACGGGGCGTCACGCCGCCGACCACTTTGGGCGTCGTGCGGGCGGTGAAGTCTTTTCGGCCGGGGTCGATGCGCTCGGGGGAGAAGGCGAGGAAGAAATCCTTGCCGACCGTGCGGCCGGTGGCCTGGAACCGCGGGAGGAGGACCTCCTCCGTCGTGCCGGGATACGTGGTGCTCTCCAGGATGATGAGCTGCCCATCCCTGAGCGTCCGCGCGATGTTATCGGTCGTGCTGGCCACGTAGGAGATGTCCGGCACCTTGTACCTGTCGAGCGGGGTGGGCACGCAGATCGAGATCGCGTCGCAGCGGCCCATCTCGCCGAGATCGTGCGTGGCGCGCAGGCGCCCGCTCTGCACGAGCGGCAGCAGCTGCTCGCTCGGCACGTCGCTGATGTACGAGTCGCCGCGGTTCACGCGCTCGACCTTGCCCTCCTGCATGTCGAAGCCGAGGACCTGCAACCCGGCGCTCGCGAACTCGACGGCGAGCGGCAAACCGACATAACCCAATCCCACGACACCGACGAGCGCCTGACGTGTGGCGATGAGCTCTTCCAACGAAGCCATGGACACTCCTTCCCGGGAATCCCCACGCAACCCGGCGGCCGGCACTCCGCATCCGAGATGCGACCCCATGCGCGTGATGTCCGGTCGGTAGATGCGCGGCCAAGGCGGGTGCGCGTGATGCGCTATGGCAGAGGGCTGACGACCCCGGCGGGACCGTCAGCCCTCGCGAGCAATGCACTCAGAAGCGGTGGTCAGATGGTCGGGCGGATGCGCGAGCGGAAGTCCTTGGTCACGTCCTCCCGCATGGCATCGGGGACTATCCCATAGATGACACGGTCGACTTCCTCCCACGTGAGCGCACCCTCGATGGCCTTCATGATCGGTTCGATGAGATGGACGTGCCGACCCACCGAGCGGGCCACGTACTGGCGCTTCTCCTCATCCGTCAGCATGAAGCGGACGCCGCCTGGGGCGGTTACCTCGCCTTCCGTCGTCGCCGCGTCGGCTTCCAGGCCCAGGTCCTCGAGAAACCGCTGCACCTCCTCGGTGCTCCTCTCCGGACGCGCCGTCTCTTCGGCCCCGGCGACGGCGAAGATGCCCTCCAGCTCCATCACGTCGATCTGCGCCTTGCCCTCGGTGGCCTTGCGCACCGCCGCCAGCCCATCGGGTGTGCCCCGCAGCAGCATGAACGCCTCCGCCAGATCGCTGGGCGTGGTCCCGAAGTCGTCCTCCGTGCGCAGGCCGAGTGCGAGGAGCGCCTGGCTGAGCGCCGAGAGCGCCGTCCGATCCTGTGAACCACCGTGCTCTTTCGCATCGACGTCCCGCACGACGCGGCGGAAATCGTCCGGCGTCAGCGACTGGTTCGGGTCGTCCTGCGCCATGAACGTCAACGCGCGGAGGTACCGCTCGGCGAGGCCGATGTGGTTGGCGATGATCGCGCTGTTCCTCGCCGTGACCGTCTCCTGCCGCGCGAAGTAGTTCGTCTTCATGCACTCCACGGGGAAGATGATCGCCTCCATCTGGAGCATGAGCGCTCGTTCCACGAGCTGTCGCAACTCCTTTGCGCTGAGCACCATAGTCCGGCGCAGGCGTCGGTCCCACTCGGGCTGTACCTCGCCGAGGGCGGCGTCGCCGTAGCGGAAGCGCAGGTCCTTCTGACGCCGGGTGGTCTCGCGGCGCCAGAAGCTCTCCTCCACCGAGCGGAGGATGCGCCCGACCATGCCGGGCATCGGCTGTTCGAGAAGGTCGCTGAAGCGCACCGGGTCGCGGCCCCGGCTAAGCGTGGCCACATAGCGGTCCGTCGCGCGCTTCACGGCGTTGGCGATGACCTCGTGAGCGTGTTCGGGAGTCGCAATGTCCATGTGAGTGGCCTCTGGCGCCTATCCGCCAAGCACCTTGTCGAGTTCCGCCAAGGCCGAGTCGGCGAACCCACCGCCTATGCTGAGCCCTTCCTGCTCCCCGCCGCTGGTGGCGAGCACGTCGACGAGGGTCTTGGCGGTCCTCTCGGCGAATACCTTCACCATGCCGAGCGTGGTTGTCCTGGCGAAGATCGACACGAGGACGGCGTGGGAGCTCACCGAGCGGAGGTAGAGATCTTGGTCCTTCCCCTGAATGAAGAACGCGTCGAACTCCTTCTCGCCCATTTGGGTGGCGATCTGCTGAGTCGAGGCGAAGTTCGCGGAGATGAGAGCGCCGAAGGCGACCGGATCGATCGCGCCGGGTTCGCCACACATGCTGATGAGGTGCCCGTCAGGGTCCACGAGCAGCACGGTCTTGACGCCGGCTTCCTCGACGTAGCTCGCCAGCGCACGTTCGATCTGCTGAACCTGCTCCGACGACAGCGCAGTTCCCGCTTTGCTCATAGTAGAGGCTCCCCTACGACTGGCCCGATGGGATGGATCACGCACCTCGCCGCGCCATCAGCGCGCCCCCTCCTTTTCGATCTTCTGCAACACCAGCCGGGTCACCGCACGCAGTGCGTCGAACACGCCTCGCCCTGAGATAGCCTCCATCTCGAACCCCGGAGCGTTCCAGGGGTTCAGTTTCGCGTTGAGATCCTCGAGGCTCGACACGTTCGGCAGGTCACGCTTGTTCCATCCCATGACGAGCGGTATCGCCGCGACGTCCATGCCGTGCTCCTGGAGGTTCTCCTTCAGGTTCTCCAAGCTCTCTTTGTTGTCGTCCATCCGATCGGCCTGGCTGTCGGCGATGAACACCACCCCATCCGCTCCGCGCAGGACGAGCTTCCGCGTCGCGTTGTAGTAGACCTGTCCCGGCACGGTGTAGAGCTGGAACTTCGTCTTGAAGCCCTTGATCGTGCCGAGGTCGAGCGGGAGCAGGTCGAAGAACAGCGTCCGGTCGGTCTTCGTCGCCAGGCTCGTGAGCTTCCCACGGCTCGTGGCAGGCACCTTCTTGTAGATGATCTCGAGATTGGTGGTCTTGCCGCTCATGCCGGGACCGTAGTAGACGATCTTGCAGTTGATCTCCCGGTAGCCGTAGTTGATCGTGGCCATGTACACCTCCGCCAGAGAGGGCTCGCCGCGTCAGCTCCTCGCGTAGGCCGGTTCCCCAGTGAGTTCGTCGAATCCGTGCTGGACGTCCCGCACGGCTGCCAACATCGTCGGCCAGTCCGTCCCCGACCTCACGCGCACGATCAGCCACCCCGCGCTCAACCATGCGATGATGCAGGAATCGCTGCTACCGTGGACGATCATCTCCAACGGGCGGGAGAGAGTGATGTTCTTCAGGTGCAGGGTGATGTTCGCGGCGTATTGGGCCAGATAAGCGTTCCAGAGGTCGTCCGGCAGCGCGGCGTCCACCGCCGTCGCCGCCCCGGCGAGGCCTCGGGCCGAGGCGATCAGCAAGCCCTCCCGGTCGGATATCACCACGCGCACCATGTCGGGATGCTCGACGAGCCGGTGCATGATCTGGTCAATCATCGGCCGCCTCCAGTGCCGCGACGACCATCCGGGCGCGGGCCGCCGCCTCGTCGGTCATCGGTGGCGCCGCGACGAGAGCCGTCGCCATGTCGGGAGATTCCCCGCCGGTACTGACAAGCACCCATCCCCCGTCTTCCCCGGTCACGTGAATGGCGGTCACGGCCCCGATCCCCAACCGCTCGTTGAGCCGGCTCGTCTCGGCCCATACCAGGTCGGCACGGTGCCCGAGGGAATCGGCCGACATCCGCGAGCCCTTCGCCGCCATCGCGGTGACCTCGCCGTGCCGGAGGATGCACCCGACCACCAGGTGCGGCGTCGCGAACAGATACTTCACCGGGTCTCTCGTCCCCTCGTCGAGGTACGCGAGCGCCTCCGCCCAAGCCGGCTCCCACCCGCCCCACGCGATCTCCCGTACGACGCGTTGCCGGGCCTCCTCATGGTTGCCCGCCCGCAGGCTCGCCAGCGCCTCGATCTGGTTCAGCAGCCGCTGGTCGAGCGCCTTCAGCCCCAGGATGTCGTCCGCCGTCACCTGGCCGCCGCGCGCGGCTTCGGCCACGACTCGCCCGGCCCGCAGCAGCGGCGCCGACGGGTTCCCCTCCGCCCACGACCGGATCAGCCGGGAAAACTCCTCCCATCGCTGCGCCTTGGCCGCCGCCCGAAGCGCGGCGATGCGCTCTCTGGCCGACTCAGGCATCATTGCGCCCCTTCAGGAATGCGGGTAACCGGCGCCCAGTCGATTTCCGCCGGGTACGCCGCCGTGACGCGCTCCTTCGCCGCTCGGGCATCCGCTTCCGTCGCGCAGCGGCCAATGCCGAGGCGGTACCACTGCCGCCCATCGGCTGGGTTGATCCACGGCCACATCACCACGTCATACCCGCGGCCCTGCCACTTCGTCTTGCCGCCGCCCGCATCCGCCAGGCTCGCATACGACTCTACATGAACCGTGTACATCCCGCCCGGCACGGAGGTCGGCGGCGGTTGGGCGACGGTCCGCGGCATTCCCGCGGCGGGCACCACCGTCGGCGGAACCTCGGTCGTCGCCACCGCGGCCTGCACCCCGGTATCGGCCGCGGGCGCCTGCACCACGGCTGTCGTCTCCGGTTGCGCCGGTGTCGGTCGGGCGCGCGCGAGCTCCTCGCGGCCCCCTCGCCACGAGCGGTACGCGAAGAATCCGGCGGCGGCCATGATCACGCAAAGGATCACCGCGAGGACGACGGTACGGCGTCGGCGGCGACGACGTATCTCCGCGATGTACTCGTCGATGTCCGCGGCACCCTCCGTCGCGGCGGGTTGCGGCGCGGGCGCGACCGATGCGAGCTCCGCCTCCGATGGCGGCTCCGCAGGCGCCGCGGGTGCGGCCGCCGGCGCAGGCGCGGGCTCGGCCGGCTCAGCCACCTCGAGAACCGCCGACGAGATCACCTCGTCGAACGTCGGCTCCGCGGTGGTCTCCCGGCTCTCTGACACGTCGACGAGCTGCTCCGTCAGCAGAGCATCGATGTCCGGCACGAGGGGCGCCGCCTGCGGTACCCACGCCTCCTTCCCTTCCGCCGGCTTCTCCTCGCTCACGCCGACGACGACGAACTCCTCCGGCAGCGGCTCTGCGGCCTCCTCCTCGACCATCTCCCGCGAGAGCCGTTCCAGGTACCGCTCCGCCATGATCTGGGTGATCCGTGCGACGAGCTCCGGCGGGGCCCCAGCGCCCGCTGCCCCGGCGGCGGGCGCTGCTTCGGCCTCCACCTCGCCCGGCGCGGCGGCCTCCTTGCCGCTTGTCGCCAACGACGACAGCGCCTGGGTGATGGTGGTCTCGTCGAAGAGCCAACTGCCCCCCTTCTCTTCTCCCTTGGGCGCGGCAGCTTCCGCCCCAACAGGCTCCGCCGCTGCGGGCTCCACATATGGCGGCGCGGCAGCTTGCGCCGGTTCTGCCGTCGGAGCCGCCAGAGCCGCGAAGGCTTCGTCGAGCGTCTTCTCGTCGAGAAGGGCCGGCTCCTCCTTCGCTGGTCCCGGGCCCTCCTCGATGGGTGGCTGGGCCTCGGGCACCGGCTCCGCGGCCGGCGCTTCGCCGCCCTTCTCGAGCACGGTGAGCGCGTCGCGCAGCGCGGCCTCGTCGAAGAGCCAGCTTCCCTCCTCGCCCTCCGGTTCCTTCTCCGCCTTCTCCTCGGCCACTGGTGCTGGTGCGGCGGGCCGCTTGGGTTCCAATGGCGCCTCCGGCCGCGCCGCGGCCGCTTCTGCGGCCGGAGCTTCCGCGGCCGGAGCTTCTGCGCCCTGCTCGACCGCGGCGACCGCCTCACGGAGCGCCGCCTCGTCGAAGAGCCAGCTCCCCTCCTCGCCCTCCTTCTCCGCCTTCTCTTCGGGCGGCGGAATCGGTGCCGCGGCAGGTGGCGCTTCATGCGGCGGCTCCGGGGCACGGGGCGCCGCAAGCGCAGACGCCGCCGGCGCAGGCGCCGCCGCTGGAGGCGCTCCGGCGCCGGCAGGCTCAGCGAGCTCGGGGAACACGGCGCGGAGGAGTTCGTTGAGGATCGCCGTCTCGTCGATTTCCTCGATCTGCCGTTCCAGTTCCGAAGGGATATTGAGGCCTTCGAGCGGATTGGGGCTCCGCTTCTGGGAGATCAAGGGGTCGGGTCGTCCGTCTGATGCGGTCATGAGCGTCACGTCCTGTCCGAATGGTCCCGCCCCGTCATGCGCTTGTCGGAGCGCAACGTCAGCCCGGCGCGGCCCGGGGAATCCCGCGTGGCACTCCCGGGCTGCGGCGATCGAGTCCCTTCGGCGCCAGCCCGCCTGATCCCATGCCGCGGGCCCGTGCGCACATGAAAGGCAGGTTAATCCTCCTCGCTCCTCGGTGATGTAATGTATGGTACTTTGCCGGCCCTGTCTAGTCATCTGGCCCGCATGGACGCCGTTTTTCGATGGGAGCCTGCATTGCGCCCCCGTCCGCGAGGCAAATGCCGCGCAGATGGGCGCGCGCCGGCGCCGCCGCATGTCCGAAGGAAGCCGCTGCGAAGGGAGGAATCATACGTTGCGCGTGGTGCACGCGCGTTTCAGCTCGGACAGGTGCCCGGTGATATTGATCTCCTTGGGGCACACCTCGTTGCAGTTGAAGACGGTGTGACAGCGCCAGACGCCGTCCGGCGCGTCGATGATGCCGAGGCGCTCGTCGGCGCCCTCGTCGCGCGTGTCGAAGATGAAGCGATTCGCCTTGAGGAGGGCAGCCGGGCCGAGCCAGTCCGGGTTCGACCACGTGATCGGGCAGGCCGACGTGCAGCAGGCACAGAGGATGCACTTCGCCGCCTCGAACAGCCGCTCGGCGTCCTTCGGCGATTGGAGCCGCTCGAACTCGGGCGGTTGGCTCTTCGCGACGAGGTACGGTTTGATCACCTCGAGCTTCTCGAAGAACCGCGTCTGGTCCACGACGAGGTCCCTGATGATGGGGAACCCGGGCAGCGGTTGGACCTTGACCGGCCTCCTCGTGTTGAGGTCCTTGAGCAGCACCGAGCAGGCGAGCATGTTCCGGTCGTTGATGCGCATGCCGCAGGAGCCGCAGATGCCGTGCGCGCAGGAGCGGCGGAAGGAGAGCGAGCCGTCCTGCTCCCACTTGATGCGATGGAGGACGTCGAGGACGGCGTCCCTCGGCTCGACATCCTCCACGACGAAGCTCTGGAATACCGGGATCGGATGCTTCTTCGGATCGTATCGCTGTACGCGGAAGGTCACCCGCATGGAACCACCCTCGTCTCTCTCATGGAACCGCCGTCCCGCGCGATCGCGGCATCAGTAGATGCGCGGCTTGGGCTTGAAGTGCTTCTCGTCGCCGTCCACTTTCCACAGCTTGAGGTCGACGTCCTTGTAGGCGATCTCGTGCGCGCCGTCCGGCCGGTGCGAGATGAACGTGTGCTTAAGCCAATGCTCGTCATCGCGTGCGGGGTAGTCCTCGCGGCTGTGCGCGCCGCGCGTCTCGGTGCGATTGAGCGCGCTGGTCGCGATGGCATCGGCGACGCCGAGCAGGCTTTCGAGTTCGAGCGCCTCGACGAGGTCCGTGTTGAACACGGTGCCGTCGTCCGAGACGGCGACGCGTCGGCATCGGTCCTGGAGTTCGCGGATCTTCTCGATGGCGTCGCGAAGGCCCTTCTCCGTGCGGAAGACGCCGCAATCCCTCATCATCATCTCTTGGAGCTCGAGCCGGATCTTCGCCGTCGATTCGCTCCCGGAGCCCTTCATGAGGCGGCTCATCGCCGCCGTGGTCCGATCCGGAGCGTCGGCGGGCAGCGTCGGCGCGTCGGCGCCCGCCACGTACGCCACCATCGTCTTCCCAGCGCGCCTGCCGAAGACGATGATGTCGAGCAGACTGTTCGTGCCGAGCCGGTTCGCCCCATGCACCGACACGCACGCGCACTCCCCGGCGGCGTACAGACCGTCGATGATCCGCCCCGTGTGGTCGGCGAGCACGTGTCCCTCGGTGTCGGTGGGTATGCCGCCCATGGCGTAGTGCGTCGTCGGCGCGACGGGGATCTCCTCCCGCGTGGGGTCGACGCCGAGGTAGGTGCGCGCGAAGCCGGTGATCTCGGGCAGCTTCTCGTCGATGATCTCGCGGCCGAGGTGCGTGAGGTCGAGGTGGACGTACTGCGTGCCGTCGGGCGCCGCGATGCCGCGCCCCTCGCGGATCTCGGTGATGATGGCCCGGCTGACCATGTCCCGCGGGGCGAGGTCCTTCACGGTCGGCGCATAGCGCTCCATGAAGCGCTCGCCCACACGGTTCCGCAGGATGCCGCCTTCGCCGCGCGCCGCCTCGGAGACGAGGATGCCGAGCTTCCACAGGCCCGTCGGGTGGAACTGGACGAACTCCATGTCTTCGAGCGGCGCGCCCGCGCGCCAGGCGAGCCACATGCCGTCGCCCGTGCCGACATGGGCGTTGGAGGTGACCCGGTACGCGCGCCCGTAGCCGCCGGTGGCCATCATGACGGCGCGCGCGTGGAAGACGTGCACCTCGCCCGTAAGGAGGTCGATGGCGACGGCGCCGGCGCAGCGCCCGTCGCGGATGATGAGGTCGGTGAGGTGGAACTCGTGGAAGAACCTCACGCCGTGCTTGATCGCGTTCTCGAACAGCGTATGCTGCATGACGAGACCGGTGCGGTCGGCGGAGTAACACGCGCGCTTCACCGGCGCCTCGCCGAAGTTCCGCGTGTGGCCGCCGAAGCGCCGCTGGCCGATCCTGCCCTCCGGCGTGCGGGAGAACGGCATCCCCATGTGCTCGAGCTCGATGATCGCCCGCGGCGCGTCGTTGCACATGATCTCGATTGCGTTTTGGTCGCCGAGGTAGTCCGACCCCTTCACCGTGTCGTAGACGTGCCAGATCGGCTCGTCCGGCTCCTCGTTGCCGAGCGCGGCGCAGACGCCGCCCTGCGCAGTGCCCGTGTGCGAGCGCGGCGCGAAGACCTTCGTCAGCACCGCGCACGCGTGCCGCTGGGAGATCTCGATGGCCGCCCGCAGCCCTGCCCCGCCGGCTCCCACGATCACCACGTCGACGTCATGGACGGTTGCCACGGTCTGCTTCCCTTCCTGTGTTGCACCACATTCAGAACGAGAGGATGGTCGCGAACCCCATGGTGCCGAACGCGATGCCGCCGATGACGAGGATGGCGAAGATGCCCAGCCGCCATGCCGCGGAGAACCGGTAGTCCCGTACGATGCCCCACGTGCCGGTCAGCCCGTGCCAGAGGGCGAGCGTGACCATCGTCAGGTCGAGCGTCTTGAACCAGGGGCCCCATACAGGGTCCGTGAGCGCGTCGTACACCGACTTGAAGGTGTGGCCGCGGTTGTAGTCGCCGTGCATGAGCATGTAGTGGAACACCACCAGCGCGACGAGCACGATCCCGCTGATCCGCATGAACAACCAGCCCATCGAACCGGTGCGGCCGGAGGTATGGTACCATCGAGCCATGCCGAGTCTCCCTCGCCGATTCGCCCTACGTGCCGAAGAGCGCGTGGCGCAGCATCACCCATCCCATGCCGAAGAACAGGACGGCCCCGATCGCGCCGAACCCCCAGAGAAGTGCCCGGTGGTAACGGGAGCCGTTCAACAAGTCCACGATGACGATTCGGAAGCCGTTGAGGGCGTGGACCAGCACCACGGAGAAGAGCGTCCATTCCAGGAACAGCCACACACCGCTGCCGTAGTGTCGGATGTAGAGCGTCCAGGGATGGTCTTGGATGGGCGTGCCGGCCGGTAGCGCCTCCTGGAGCCCGCGCAAGCTGTAGATGTGCCAGAACACGTAGCCCATGAGGGCCAGCCCCGAGGCGCGGTGGCCCAGGAACGCCCAGCTTCCGAGGAACTTGTGGAGCCCTGCGTAGAGGCCCGGCCAGGAACCGCGCGGACCCCTCCTCTCCGGGATCGCGCCCGGTCGCGCGAGCGGGGCCGGGCGTACCGTGTCAGTCATGAGGCGCGCTCCTCGCACATGTGCCGGCGGCGGAACGTGAGTCGGCGAAGCGTTCCCCGGTGTGGCGTCGGAGCACCGGCCACCCGGGGGGAGACGGGCGCGCCGTTGCTGGTGGCGTGAAAAATGGCAGAGGTGTCAGTCATCATCTCGTGCCACACGATGCCACGTCATTCATGATCCTGCACGCCCTCCTCACAGGCCCACGAGCCCATACGGTGCGTTGAATATAGCGAACGCAGGCTACATGCTCAACGACAGCCGCCTTCCGCACGCGCGATATGCCGTGTCGGACGTGCGCGGCAAGCTCGTGCCAGGAGCTCGGGGCAACCCGATGGCCGGGGCCGACGTGGGCGAGTAGCACGGCTGCGATGGGCGACGATCGCCGAGCCATCTCGCGCCGACCTGGCCGCGCATCGTCGGTGCCGCCGAGGCAGGAAACGGAGGGCCTGTCTACGCGGGCTTCGCACCGGCACCGGCCTCAGCCGGAAGCCGCTACGCACGTCGTTCCGACGGCTCATGAACCGCACTCCGCAAAGCGCTCGCATCCGCGCGTCGTGCGCGATTCCCCGGAGACGTCGGCTCCGCCTCGGGCAGATTGACGTGCACCGGCGAATTCCCTACATTCCTGCTCGTGCGAAGAGGGGAGCAGTAACCACCATTTCCACGGTTCCCTATGGCAACGCCCTACGTCGAAGAGAGCCCCGACGGCCTCACCTTCGTCGATGAGAACGGAGATCGCTACCCTGCGTACCTGATGAAGCAGGCGCTGGAGAAGGCCGGCATCAGCGAGTCGACGTACTACCGGTGGGTTCGCTCGGGCCGCGCGCCGGACGTGAAGCTCCGCAACAGGGCGAACTGGCGCATTTTCACCGATCAGGACATCGTACGGCTCCGCAAAGAAGCGAACCGGATGAAACGCCGCTAGCCTTTGCAGGCAGCCATGCCGCCCTCGTTCGTATCGTCCCACCGCCTCGCTCGGCCCCGTGCCCCTCGCCGACTGCCCACGATGTGGAGTCCTCCATGGTGCCATTTGTCCGCCTCGCCATAGCCTTCGCGCTGGGAGCGATGGGCACCTCCACAGCCCATGCCGCCCAAGGGGACAGCCTCCAGGCACAGGTGTTCGCCGCCCTATCGCTGCGGAATCCGGCGCAGAAGCAGCGCGTCGTCAAGCGCGTCGACGGGACGCTCGATACTCTGGGCAACTCCTTCGACTACGAGCTCGCGACCGGGGTCAACGGCAGCTACGGGAAGGTCCTATTCACCACGAGCTACCAGTTCGAGCGGCAGAACGGCGTCAACTACGTCAACCAGAGCTACGAGCTCCGCTACCGCGCGCCCGCATACGAGATCGGCACCCGCCTCATCGACTCCGAGGAGGGCGATCTCTACGAGCTGAGGACGTACGCGGAGGGGAAGATCCTCGGCTGGGTCGGCATCGGCATCACCCGCCAGCACACGAGGCCATGGCTCGGCGACGCGGCGACCCTCGCCCGTTTCTCCCTCGCGCGGAACCGGTTTCACGTGCTCGCTATGGACCTCAACGTCCGCGCGGAGTACGAGACGAACCCGACCCGCAACCGGATCTACTTCGCCGTCGAGGTCGCGAACTTCACGTTCGGCCGGTACGCCGTCGTGCCCAACTACCAGATCGTGCGCATCAAACAGCAGGGGACGCCCGCCCTCAGCTCGTACGAGGGGAGGGTCAGATTCGTCATCAGGATCTAGTGCGAGCCCGCGCCAGCGGGCGTCCTGCGTATGGCGCGCGCGGGCCGGGCCACGCCGCTCGGCCGCGCGTGAGAGAGGAGATCCCATGACCGTCGCCGACCACCTACGCCCGGCGGAGCAATCCCGGGCGATCGCGTTCGACTTCGTGCTCATCGCCGGCGGGAGCATCCTCATCGCTCTTTCCGCGCAGGTGCGCCTGCCGCTGCCGTTCAGCCCCGTGCCGGTGACCGGGCAGACCTTCGCCGTGCTGCTGCTTGGCGCGCTCCTCGGCCGGTGGCGCGGCGCCGCGACGGTGCTCGCGTACCTCGGCGAGGGCGTCGCCGGACTGCCGTTCTTCGCCGGTGGCGGCGCAGGGCCGGCATACGTCGTCGGCCCGACGGGTGGCTACCTCGCGGGGTTCCTCGTCGCCGCGTGGGCGACCGGCTGGCTCGCCGAGCGAGGTTGGAACCGGGGCATCCTCCGGGTCGCGGCGGCGATGGCGATTGGCAGCGCGGCCATCCTCGGCCTCGGCGCGCTCTGGCTCGCGAACTTCGTCGGCACGGATCGGGCGTTCGCCGCGGGCGTCGTCCCGTTCCTCGTCGGCGACGCGGCGAAGATCGCCCTGGCCGCCGCACTGTTGCCCGCCGTGGATCGGTGGATCGACCGGCAGTAGTCCGGCGCTGGGATACGAGGGAAGGCGTTTTCGCGGCCCGGCTCTGCCTCTACGCGTTCCCCAAGGCCGCGTGCGGAAGGGTACGCCGCACGTAATCCCATCCGGCGGCGGAATCGGGCCGCGTGGGGTCCGGCACGAAGCCGAAGTCGAGGTAGACCTTGATCGCCCCCGTGCGCCCGCTCGACGTGTTGAGGAGCGCCGTCGAGTAGTGCCGGACGAGCCACCGCATCGCCTGCGTCATCATCGCCTTGCCGATGCCCTTCCCCTGATGCTCCGGCAGGACGGCGACCCAGTGGATGAGCCCGTGCGTGCCGACCGGGCCCTTCGAGCCGTCGGGCGAGTCGATCCACCACGCGGTGATGGAGCCGACGTCGCATCTGTCCGGAGCGACGACGAACCAACTCCGTTCCGGCAGGAGGTGCTCCTGCCCGCCAAACTCGCTCCGGAACGTCTCGGCGGTGATCTTCATGAACTGCGCGTTCGCCGCGGCCTGGACATCGACCCAGAGGTCCGCGTCGCCGCGGCCGAACGGCCGGAAGCGGAACCCGGCGGGCACGTCGAACGTGGGGATGTCGCACATGTGCGGGCGGAACATGCGAACGGGAATGTCCTGCATGGCGGATGTCTCCTTGCGCGTACAAGATACTGGCGCGCCTGCCGCCGGCAGAAGCCGGACGTCGCGACCGCAGGCGGCCCGGATTGGCCCGCATCCGCCGCCTGTCGATCTTCTCCCGCGTCGGGCGGACGCCGTTCAGGCGGGCATCATCGAAGGAGAGGGACATGCCGAAAGAGACGATGACGCCGCGCGAGCGGTGGGAGGCCGTGCTGCGGCGCGAGAAGCCGGACCGCGTGCCGATGGACTACTGGGCGACCGGCGAGGCGACGAAGAAGCTCATGGCCTACCTCGGCGTGAGCGACCTGTGGGCGGTCTACCGACGCCTCCACGTGGACCCGTGCTGGAACGTCGGCGGTCGGTACGTCGGGCCGCAACCGCCCGCCGGGGAGGACATCTTCGGCTGCCGCTTCCGCAGTGTCGCCTATGCGACCGGCACGTACAGCGAATGCGTGCACCATCCGCTCGCCCAGTACACGAGCGTCGAGGAGATCGAGCGGAACTACGCGTGGCCGATCCCGGACTGGTGGGACTACTCCCACATCAGGAAGGAGGCCGCCGAGCACGAGGACATGGCGGTCAAGGGCGGCGGATCGGAGCCGTTCCTCAAGTACTGCCAGCTCCGCGGCCTCGAGCAGGGCTTCGTCGATCTCGTCGAGAACCCGGAGATCGTCCACTACTGCCTCGACAAGCTGTTCGACCTTGCGTACGTGAACACCCAGCGCATCTTCGATCAGATTCCCGGCCGTGTCCTCTATAGCTACGTCGCCGAGGACATGGGGCGGCAGGACGGCCTGCTCTTCTCGCCGACGCAGATTCGCACGTTCCTCCTGCCGCGCATGAAGCGGATGATGGACCTCGTCCACTCCGCCGGCGCGTTCGTGTTCCACCATTCCGATGGCGCGGTGCGGCCGATCCTGCCCGACATGATCGAGATCGGCATCGATGTGCTGAACCCGGTCCAGTGGCGCTGCCCCGGCATGAGCCGGTACGGTCTCAAGCGGGATTTCGGCGACCGGCTCATGTTCCACGGCGCGGTGGACAATCAGCAGACCCTCGCCTTCGGCACGGTCAAGGACGTGCAGGAGGAGGTGATCTACAACCTGGAGGTCCTCGGCAAGGGCGGCGGCTACATCATCGCGCCGTGTCACAACATCCAGGCCGTGAGCCCGCCGGAGAACATCGTCGCCATGTTCGACACGGGCTACCACGAGGGGTGGACGTGAGGAGAGGATCGTAGCGGGCGGCTTGCCGCCCACCTTCGCATGGCCCGACGTGGAGCCCCTGCAGGCGGCGGATGTGCCCCCTCCGCCTTCTGCGGGCATGTTCCCGGCTGAGTTGCCCTAGAACGTCCCTCAGAATGAACGCCACTGGCTGGCTGTAGGGTGTACCGCTTCACGTACAACGCGCCGTCATTCTGAGGACCGGGTGAGCGAAGCGAACAAGGGATCGAGGAATCACGCGATGTGCAGGTTTGTCTCCGTCAGGAGGAGATGATGGCCTCCAGATGAAGCGGTGGTTGGCCGCTGGTGAGATTG
>Ga0315279_10003401_pt1 | contig 22235 bp, 16 predicted proteins | sample YL17G06_20_MG_FD_203694 | JGI IMG/M metagenome (GOLD analysis project Ga0315279, IMG submission 203694) | Sediment microbial communities from Yellowstone Lake, YNP, Wyoming, USA - YL17G06_20 | ecosystem: Environmental > Aquatic > Freshwater > Lake > Sediment | place: USA: Wyoming | collected... | reverse complement strand
ACCTCTCTTCGGCTGCCTTCTTCCTGGTGGCCGCCCTGCTGTTTCCGGGTTCCAACCTGCTGCTGCATAACGTGGGGCTGAACCCCACGCGCGCCCGGTTGCTGGACTTCCTGTCCTCGCAGGGCGCTGACGTGCGGGTCAGCAACCTGGAAAGCGCGCGGGGAGAACTGATCGGAGACCTGCACGTTACCGGCGGGCAGGTGAAGGGCGGCTCGATCGGCGCCGACTTGGTGCCCGCGCTGATCGACGAGTTGCCGGTGCTCTCCGTGCTTGGCGCGCACAGCGAACGGGGCCTCTCGATCTTCGGCGCTCAGGAACTGCGCGTCAAGGAAAGCGACCGGATTGCGGCGGTGGCCGAGAACCTGCGCCGCATGGGGGCGCGGGTGGAAGAACGCCCGGACGGCCTGGAGATCCCCGGCCGCCAGCGCCTGGCCGGCGCCACCATCGATTCCTGCGGCGACCACCGCATCGCCATGGCCTTCTCCATCGCCGCGCTGGCGGCCGAAGGCGAATCGCGCATTGAAGGCGCGGAAGCGGCCCAAGTTTCGTTCCCCGAGTTTTACGACATCCTGGACAGCATCACCGAATAGAAGTGATGTTTGTCCTGCTTTTCGCTTGACTTGGAGCGTCTCGCTAGTAAAATCACCAGGAAGGGTGGGTATTGCCGTTTTCACCCGCCCGAAGCCAGGCGCTGCCGAGGCGAAAGCAACGAATCACCGCCGAGTCCCGAGGAGGGCGGGCGCACGGGCTGGGGATTCGGTGTTTGGATTGCGTGCCCGCTGTTCCCCCCTATTGTCCTTATGAGTCAAGCTCTAGACCGCAGCGAAACTTCTCTCACCACCACACGTCCGGCCGAACTGGCTCAGCCCATCAATGTTGCTTCTTATACTGTTGGAACAGCAGAAGGCGTCGCTCTGCCCCTTCGCGAGTATTGGGACATCATCGTGCGGCGCCGCTGGACGATCGTGGCTGCCTTTCTCGTGGTGGTTGTCTCCGTCGCCGTCGCGACCCTTAAACAGCGCCCCGTGTACCGCGCCAAGGCCATTGTTCAGATCGACAAGGAGAATCCCAACATCCTTTCTTTCAAGGAGTTGTTCGGCGTCGATAGCGAAGACCAGTACTACCTGGAGACGGCGTACAAGAACCTGACCAGCCGTACCCTGGCTCGCCGCGTGATCGACAAGCTGCAACTGGACAAGCTCCCGGAGTTCACCGAGGGCCGTGAGAACACTCCCGCTAGCGTCGGTTCCAAGGACTTGAACGATGAGATCTGGGTGGACCCGAGAATGCAGCGGGTGATTGACAACTTTTTCGAGCGCCTCACGATCACCCCGGTTCGGCGCAGCCGCTGGGTGGAGATCATGTTTGACTCCTACGATCCGGTGCTCAGCGCCCGCGTGGTGAACGCCCTGGCGGCCAACTACGTGCAGTTAAACCTGGAAGTGAAATGGGACGCCACCAACAAAGCATCGGACATGATCTCCCAGCAGTTGATCGGCTTCAAGGTGAAGCTGGAGAAATCCGAGGAGGAGCTGCAACGTTACGCCAAGCAGAATTCGATTCTGCTGATCGACGAAAAGCAGAGCATCACCTCCCAGAAGCTGAAGCAACTGCAGGAGGAGTTGACGAAGGCTGAGGCCGACCTTTTCCAAAAAGAGGCCGTTTACAACCGGGTGAAGGGCGGCGATATGGCGGCAGTGCCGGGCGTACTGGAGGACAAGTTCTACCAGGAGCTGAACGCGCGGCTGATGGACCTGCGACGCCAACACGCCGAGTTGAGCGCCAAGTTCACACCGGAATACCCGCGGGTAGAACAGGTGAAGACGCAGATGGACGAGGTGGAGGCGGCCATGGAGCGGCAGCGGCTGGCGGTGGCGCGCCGCGTCGCCGACGAACACAAGTCCGCACAGGACCGGGCCAGGTTGCTGCGCGAGGCAGTGGCGGCTCAGACCCGCGAGTTCAACGACATCGGCGAGAAGTCCATCCAGTACAACATTTTGAAGCGTGAAGTCGATACCAACCGCCAACTCTACGATGGGCTGCTGCAGCGGTTGAAGGAGGCCGGGGTTTCCGCGGGCATGAAGGCCAGCAACATTCGCATCGTGGACAAAGGGGAGGTGCCCTTAAAGCCGGCCAAGCCGAGGATTCTGCTGAACATGGCCCTGGCCCTGGTGGCCGGCCTGGGTCTGGGCCTCGGCATGGCCTTTTTCCAGGAGTACCTCGACGATAGCCTCAAGACGCCCGACGACGTACGCCGGCAGGTTGGTCTGCCCACCATAGGCGTGATTCCCAGCGTCCTTACCAAGGGCGGGCGGGGATATGGCTATGGTTACGGCTATGGCTATGGGTACGGGTACGGCTACGGCGCCGCTGAAAAGCAGAAGCAGCTCGGGGGCGATGGGGGTGGGGCATCGCAGAAGGAGGTGGCGGTGGCCCCCTTGATCTCGCCGCACATGAACTCCGCCCAATCGGAGGCCTACCGCTCGCTGCGCACCTCGATCCTGCTGTCGACGCCTGGGAAGTCGCCGCGCGTCATCGTGCTGACCAGCGCCCAGCCCACCGAGGGGAAGACCAAGACGGCGGTGAATCTCTCCATCATTCTGGCGCAGCTTGGCAGCCGCGTCCTGCTCATCGATTCCGACATGCGCCGGCCGCGCATCGCGTCGGTGCTGAAACTGCCTGCTTCCTCCACGGGGCTCTCCACTTACCTGGTCGGGCAGTCCGGCTTCGAGGAATCCATCGTGGAGAGCCAGATACCCAACCTGTTCGTGCTCCCCTGCGGCCCCATTCCGCCGAACCCCGCGGAGCTGGTTGCCTCCGGCGTGATGAAGCAGCTTCTCTCCGAAGCGGTGGCGAAATTTGACTACGTGATTCTGGACTCGCCGCCCGTGCTCCACGTGACCGACGGGCGGGTCCTGGCCGCCCAGGCCGATGCTGTCATGTTGGTTGTCTGGGGCGGCGTTACCTCGCGGACGCTGGTCACCCAGGCCAGGGACCTGCTCGGCCAGGTGAACGCCAACGTGATCGGGGTGGTATTGAACAACGTGGATCTGTCGGCCTCCAGCTACTACGGGCGCTACCGCTACCGCTATTACAAGTATGGCTCGGAACGCGAAGAACCCGAGACGCAGGAGGTGCAGGCGGGGGATTGATCCCCGGGCGCAGCGGGCCGGGTCCCTGACCGCCTGACTTGGTGGCTTTTGTCCACCGGCGGGCGACCACCAGGGTCGAGGCCGCTTGTTTTTCGCGTCAGAGCCGCGGAGCGGCGACTGAGCTTAGCCCAGCACTTCAGTGCTGGGTCAATGGCGGGAGATCGGTAAGTCCCGTAGGGACGGCTGAAACCCGCGCTGGCAAAGGCGTTCAGCCGTCCCTACGGGACTCGGCTGGATACGGCCCCACCCAGCACTGAAGTGCTGGGCTAAGTTCAAGGGCCCCTACGGGGCCGGGGCAGGGCTTGGCCGCAAAAAGAAAAAGGCACCCCGGAGGGGTGCCAGGAAAGCTGTGCCGGGCAAAACTAAGCATGAACAAGGCGAAGACGTTCGCGCGGATCGTGTTTCTGCTCGCCGCCCTGGTCTACCTGGCGGAGGTGGCGGTGCACGGCTTCGCCGCCTGGTTGCTCGACAGCCGGCAGCCCAAGAACGTCGAGATGGCCGCCAAGCTGGATCCCGGCAATCCGGCGGTTTGGACGGCGCGTGGCGCGCACCTGCTGTTTTCCGAACAGGGATTCCAGCCCGAAAAGGCCGTTGAAGCGTACTTGCATGCCGCCACGCTGAATCCGCTCGATGTCCGGAATTGGGACGGTTTGGCCGAGGCCTATTTCCAACTGCACGAGCCCCGCAAGATGGAAGCGGCGTTGCGCGCGGCGGCCTTCGCCAGCCCCCATTCCCCGGCTGCCGCCTGGCGGCTGGCCAATTTCCTGCTTCTGGCCGAACGGACCGGGGAAGCCTTTTCCTATCTGCGCGTTGTGGCCCAGAGCAGCCGGCAGTTGCGCCCCGCGGTCTTCGACATCGCCTGGAAGGCGGCCGCGGATCCCGGCGTGGTTTTCAACCAGGTGGTCCCCAGGGATGCCGAATGCCTCGGCGATTATCTCCGTTTTCTGATGGCACGACAGAAACTGGGCGACGGTGAGCCGGTCTGGGCGGCGCTTCGCGCGGCCCGTTCCGTGGAAGCGCAACAGCTCGGAAGCGACTATGCGGGGGCGCTGGCGGCGGCCGGCCAGGGCCAGGCGGCACAGCGGACATGGGGCCAGGTATTGGCCGACTCGGGGCGTGAAGCGGCGCGCCGGCCGGGTGACTCCCTAACCAACGGCGATTTCGAGTTGGATATGCCCAATGCTGGCTTGGATTGGCGTTTCCAGCAGCAGCCCGGCTATGAGATCAGTATCGATAACCTGGTCGCCCAGCAGGGCACCCGCTCGCTGCGCATCACTTTCGACGGCACGGCCAACCTGGATTTCGGCGGAGTCTGGCAACTGGCGCCGGTTTCGCCGAACCGCCGGTATCGTTTTCGAGCCTACATGAAGCTGGAGAACGTGACCACGGACCAGGGCATCATCTTCTGCGTCACTCCGGTCGCGGCCCCGCGCGCCGAGCAGTTCTTGGCCTGCACGGAAAACAGGGTGGGGACGGAGCCTTGGACGGTCCGCCAGCTTGATTTCCGCACCGGCCCCGCTACCTCGGTGGTCCTGGTGCAGGCGCGGCGCCGCCAGAGCCAAAAGCTGGACAACCTGATCCAGGGTAAGGTATGGATCGATGACGCAGTGATCGAACCGGCGGGCCAGGAATAATGGCGCATGTCTCAAGTTGAAGAGCACGTTTCCGGGGAGCGCAGTCTGGAGCTTGGTGGCCTGCTCCTGGCGGTTGTGTTCACAGGCAGCGCGCTGGCTTTCGGTGGCGTCAGACCGACCGCCTACGTGCTGATGGAAGCCGGCGTTGTGGCGGCCGCGGTCCTCTGCTTTTGGCGTGGCTGGCCGAGGATTCCGCGGCTGGCGGTGCTGGTGCTGGCTGTCATTCTCGGCGTGCCGTTGCTCCAGCTTGTCCCGCTGCCGGCCGGCTTGACCGCGCTGGTTTCCCCCAATCGCGGCCTCTTTGCTGCCCAATTGCTCTCCCCGTTTTCCCCGCCGCCCGCCTATCTGGCCCTGTCGCTGAATCCGCACGCCACCCAAGTGGCCGTGTTCAAGCTCATTGCCTACGCCCTGGCTTTCCTGATTGCGCAGCGGCTTGCGGTTCGCGGGCGCGGCTCCATCCTGCTCCGCACCCTGGTTATCGTCGGTCTGTTTGAAGCCTGCTATGGCCTGGTCCAGTACCTGACAGGTTGGCAGTACATCTTCACTTACCGGAAAGTGTTTGGCACCGACGACGCCACCGGAACTTACATTAACCGCAACCATTTCGCCGGACTTCTGGAAATGGCCTTGCCGTTTGTTCTGGCCGGCGCGCTCTTCCGGCGTCCGCAACGTGCGGAGCTGGGGGTGAAGAGAAAGCTGCTGGCTGCCATCTCTTCCGAGAGCAGCTCCAGGCTGCTCTCGCAGGCCATGGTTTTCGCGGTTCTCTGCCTGGCCCTGGTTTTCTCGCGTTCGCGCATGGGAATCGCGGCGGGAGTCAGCGGGCTGCTTCTGGTTGGCGGCCTGCATATCCTGAGGCGCCGGAGACGATCGGCGGTGGCGCTGCTGCTGGTGCTGTTGTTGATCCCCGCATGCTACGCGTTTTGGGTCGGCCTCGAAGCGGTTATTTCCCGTTTTGAGATGCTGGGCCAAGCCGGGGCCATGGAGCAGGATCGCCTCCCCATCTGGAGGGACAGTCTCAGCGCGATCCGGGACTTCAAGTGGCTGGGAACGGGCCTGGGAACCTATGACTGGGCCGCGATGCATTACCAGACCGCGTTCCTGGACCGTCAGTACGAGCACGCGCACAGCGACTATCTGGAATTCGCCGCGGAGATAGGCGTTCCTGCGGCCTTGCTGCTTTTCGGTGGTCTATGGGCGCTTTTAGCGGGCGCCGCGCGAACTGCGGTGGTCGGCAATGACCGAGAAAGCCGCGTGCTGGCCGCGGGTTGTGGGGGCGCGCTGGCTGCGATCCTCTTGCACGCTATTACAGATTTCAACTTGCAGATTCCGGCCAATGCACTGCTGTTTTGCTGGATCGCGGGAACTGCGGCCGGCCTGCCTGGCGAGTTGGAAAACCAGCGCAGGTGGTGGCTGTCGTCCAGCGGGGAACGCCACGGTTGCGTGCCTTCGACAGCCGAATGAGCCCCAGCGCCAGGCTCCCGCCCCTACCGTTAGCGAGGTCTAATGGCAAATCAGCCTCACCCTTCCGTCCACAGCAGATGCCGGTAAATCTCCTGGACGCGCTCGGCTAGCCGATCCCAGTGATAGACTTGCTCGGCCCGCTCTCGCGCCGCTCGGCCCATCCGGGAACGGAGCTCCTCGTCCCTGTACAGGCGGTTCAGCGCTGCAGCGGTGTCGCAAACGGCCTGCCCAACGGACCGCGGTGAGACCTTTATACCGCACTCCTCCGTAACGTGCATGCCCGGACCTGCAAGGTCCAAGCAGATCACCGGCTTGCCAGCAGCCATAGCCTCAACCACCACGGCCCCGCCACCATCCCGCAAGCTGAGAAAGAGAAACACGTCGCAGCAGGACATCTCCCGCAAGAGCTGCTGTCGCGGCATCCAGCCCTGGAAGCGAACCTGGCTCTCAAGGCCCAGCTCGCGAACCAGCGCCTCAAGACGAGGAAGCTCCGGCCCCTCTCCCACTATTGTCAACTCGGCCGCGCCTGCAGAACCTGCAACGGCGCACCGCTCGACGAAGGTCCTAAAAGCACGGATCGCCAGGCCAAAACCTTTGATGCGAATGAGCCTGCCTGCCGAAAGGACACGAAATTTGCCACCCGGCGCCCCTTTCACCCCCGGCGCAAGAAAATCGTCCGAAGATACTCCATTCAGTGGGAAGAGGTGTGCTTTGTGTTGCCATTGTCTAGGTATCGCCCGCAGGGCCTCTCGATTGGCGACCAGAATCGCCCGGGCGCGCCGTTGACCCATGATAAAAAATGGATCATGCCGAAGCACCCATTGACCCATCACCCGCAGCCACTCCCATAGTCGATTGCCGGGGGGGTATTCTCTTAGAAATGGCTTCGGGATTCGGTGCGCGCCTCCACCGGGTCCGCGGATGTAAGGGACCGGCAACAGGGCGCCGATGAAGCTAGCCATCCAGTCATTGGTATAAGTCAGGTGGTGAAAGCCATCAAACTGAATTTGCTGGTGAAGTTTCCGCGCAACAAAATAAGCATTTAGTTGCCACAAGTAGGCATATAGTTGGACGCCCCCTTGAAAACGCTGGAGAGCATGGAGCCAAACGGGAAGATCCACATATTGGAACTTGACATTCGGAAGAGGATCCTCCTGTAGTGCGGCCTCAATAGCGGCGCGGTTTTGAACAGATGTCAGAACCCAGAGCAGATGGCTCCCGCCTAACCGTTTTATAACGTTCCAGCTCATACGGTCCCCGCCGCCTCCGAGCTTCTCGCCGAGGTGCACAAGACACACATACGCGCAAATCAGAATTTGCAGTTTCATGCTTGCCTTTGCAGATAAATTTCCTCCACGCAGCGACCCTATGGGAGGGGAAGAATCGCCCTCTTCGCTCCAGTCCCGTGACTTGCTCCCTCCTGCGTAAATGCCAGCGTCTGCTGCTGTTCGTATGCCACGACGCTGTCAATGATGTCATCGAGTTTCATCTTGGGGGTGTACCCAACGAGCTGATGAGCCTTGGAGATGTCGGGGAGCCGCCGCTGCATATCTTCGAATCCCTCCGGATAGGCGACCTCGTAAGGAACCAAAGTGACTCGCGAGCGGGAACCCGTACGGGCGATCACTCGCTCCGCCAATTGCCGAATCGTTACTTCTTCCCCGCTGCCAAGATTGAAGATTTGCCCCACCGCCCCGGGGTGTTCCATGAGTTCGATCAGGCCCTCGACCACGTCCCGGACATGAGCAAAACACCGCCGCTGGCTGCCCTCGCCGAAGACTGTAATCTCCTCTGCGGCCAGCGCTTGCTTGACGAAGGTGGGAAGAACCATTCCGTAAGCCCCCGTTTGCCGGGGACCGACCGTGTTGAACAACCGCACCACCACCGTGGGCACCTTCTTCTCGCGATAATAGGCCAGGGCGAGAAACTCATCAATCGCCTTCGAGCAGGCATAACTCCAACGGCCTTTGTCGCTGGAGCCCAACACCAGGTCGTCGGTTTCCAGAAATGGCACCGCGTCCCGCTTGCCGTAAACCTCCGACGTGGAAGTCATCAGCACTTTCTTCTTTTTCTTGGCGGCCATCCGCAGGACCACCTCGGCGCCCTTGATGTTGTTTTCTATCGTGTTCACGGGACTCTCCATCACCAGGCGCACGCCCACGGCGGCTGCCAGGTGGTAGACGGCATCGACTTCATCCACCAGCTCGGCCACCAGCCCATCGTTCTTTAGCGAATCGATGAAGTACTGGAAGCGTGCGTGCCCCTTCAACCCGGCGATGTTCTGGATACTCCCAGTGGACAGGTCGTCAATCACGAACACGGTGTCGCCGCGCTCCACGCACCGTTCCGCGAGATGTGATCCAATGAAACCCGCTCCCCCCGTAATCAAAACCCTCATAGTCTCCCCTTTCTCCCTTCGCTCCCCGCAAGCAGCATTCGACGGTCCTGGATACTTCCACACCATTTCTGAGAGTAAAAGCCACCGCAAAACGGCGCCCAACCTTATTAGGGCGGAACACAGAGGATCTTCAGATATATTTCCTGAAGGCGATCGCCAAGGCGGTCCCAGTGGTAAACTCGCTGAGCCCGCTCTCGCGCCGCAGCACCCATGCGGTGACACAGATCCCTGTCCCTGTACAGATGATCCAGCGCAGCGCCGATCTCGCGAACTGCCTGCTCAACGGACTGCGGTGAGACCTTTATGCCGCACTCACTTGTGACATGCATGCCGGGACCTGCAAGATCCAAACAGATCACGGGTTTGCCCACAGCCATAGCCTCAACCACCACCGCTCCTCCACCATCCCGCAGGCTGGGAAAGAGGAACACGTCGCAGGAGGACATCGCCCGCAAGAGATCCCCGCGGCTCATCCAGCGCTGAAATCGAACATGGTTCTCAAGCCCTAACTGGCGAACCAAGGCTTCCAGGCGACAACGCTCCGGCCCATCCCCGATTATTACGAGCTCGGCCTCGCCTAGGGGTTCTGTAACGGTGGACCGCTCGACGAAGGTCTTAAAGGCTCGGATCGCCAAGTCAAAACCTTTGATGCGAATGAGCCTGCCTGCCGAAAGGACACGAAATCTGCCGCTGGGCACCTCTTCTGTCTCCGGCGCAAGAAAATCGCCCGAAGATACTCCATTCATTGGGAAGAGCTGTGCTTTGTGTTGCCATTTTCTAGGTATCGCCTGGAGTGCCTCCCGATTCACAAGCAGGAGGGCTTTGGCGCGCTGTTGGCCCAGGATAAAAAATGGATCCCGCCGAAGCAGCCATTGTCCCATCACCCGCATTCCCTCCAACAAACGACTGCGAAGGGGGTACTCTTGCAGAAATGGTTTGGGGATTCGGTGCGCGCCTCCGCCGGGCCCCCGGACGTAAGGCACGGGCAGCAGAGCGCCGATGAAACTGGCCATCCAGTCATTGGAGTAGGTGACGTGGTGAAAAATATTAAACTGAACCCGGTGATGAAGCCAGCGGGCGGCAAAATAGGCTCTCACTTGCCAGAGATAAGCGTAGGTCTGAATTCCGCCCTGGAACAGTTCTGCAGGTCGGAGCCAAACGGGCAGGTCAACATAATGGAACTCCACGTTGGGCAGGGGATCCTCTTTTAAAGCGGCTTCGATGGCGGCACGGTTCTCCGCGGAGGTAAGAGCCCAAACTTCATGGAAGCGGTTGAGCTGCTTTACGATGTTCCAGCCGGTTATGGCCTCCCCGCTTCTGAGTCTTCCCCCAGCATCGACGCGGCACGAGAACACACAAACGAGAAGTCGCAGTTTCATACTTGCCTTTACCGATAATGAAGGTCCTGCTCCTGCGGATCCACAGCGTCCTTCGAGCAGTCGAACACGACGCCCCGCAAGGGAGCCCTATACCGAGACCAACGTTCGGAACACCTTTCTGCCGCCGTCAATTCGGCGGCTCCTTATAACACAAAGCATGGAAAGTATCCCTGCGCTGGCGAATCTCGATTCTGCTGAAATCCAATGACCTCAGCAGAGTCAAAACGTCGTCCAGCTTCACATGTGATGGCAATAGACAGGGATGCACCTCACAGGAAATCATTCTGCAGCATGGTTGTCGCAGGGTATGGCTGAGTCCTCTTAAGACAGCATATTCATACCCTTCTACGTCGACTTTAACCGCATTCGGCAAAGGCAAATTCTCTGACTCAACTAGCCGGTCTCCCTCCACAACATCCACCATTTCGTGTCCCATGTACACTCCGGTCGGTGGCCGCATCAGGCTTGAATCCGCATTCCCTTGACCCCTGTAAAATCGTTCCTGTCCCTTTCGGTCGCCCAAGGCCTGCTGAAAACAGCGTACATTAGGTAGAGTATTTGCCTGTATATTGTCGCGCAGGTGTTCGCTCGCTTCGCTCCCAGGCTCAAAAGCCATCACCTGCCCGCCGGCTCCAACCACCTTTGCAAGAATAACCGTGTAAAGGCCGATGTTAGCCCCGATATCATAAAAGACGTCCCCGGAACGAAGGGAGGAAATAAAAAACTCCAAAATCTGCTGTTCTCCCTGTGCTGCGCCCGCTGGATCGAGAACCCGCAACTCGCTCGGCGTGCGAACATGAAATCGGGCGCTTATCCCCGCTACCTCGATCCGCAAAACCCCATGCCGTGGGCGGGCCCAGACGTAGTACGCTTTCCTGAGAACGGCCGCGAGATGAAGGGATCTTGCAGCCCGGCGAACTGAATCGCGGTATGATAGCTTTTTAATGAAATCCGAAATCCCCACCCGTTGTTGCCTCCACTATGCGACTGTTTCGCAAAACCTCAATAAGCTGCCCCCTGTGATGTGCCGATTCGATGGAGCGAATTCCCATAAACCGAACTCCTTACATCGTTACCGGCCTGAACGAAATTGCTTGACGGTTTCCTGATAGATATTCAGGGTCTCTTTTGCGGCCCTTTCCCACCGAAAGAGACGGTCGACTCGTTCTCTCCCCCGAGTCCCCAACTGAACGCTCAGCTCCTTGTGCTCCAAAAGGAGCGAAATCCTTCGCACAAACTGCTCCTTCTCTAACGGACTAACCAAGAAGCCCGTTACCCGGTCTTCTACTAACTCGGGAATGGCCGAAGCCCTAAAAGCCACTACTGGCTTTCCACAAGACATCGCCTCAACAATCGGGAACCCAAACCCCTCCAGTGCGGTTGGGAACACGAAAATCTCCGAAAGGTTGTAATAGTCCACCTCCTGCCCTTCGGGAATAGCTCCTGTGAGCACAACTCGGTGTGCCAAACCCATATCTTTAGCGCTTCGCCGAATTACATGGAGAAGTTCCCCCGTGCCACAGAAAACCAGTCTGACGTTTCGGTGTGCGGGCAAGAGATCCTTCAAAATATCCAAAAGGAATAGGGGGTTCTTGCGAGGTTCAAGATCTCCCAGGAAAAGGAGAATCCGGTCCTCTTGGCTGCAACCCAAGTCGCGCAACAAATTGACATCAGGCGGGCCCGGACGGAACCGTCTCTCTATCCCGTGATACACTACATGAATCTTTTCGGAAGCTATTCCAAGGCGTTCTACAGCATCCTGTTTGGAAGCCTCGCTAAACGTAATTATCGCATCAGAACGCTTCAATACCGCCCGCACCACGACGTTCCGCCACCTGTTGGGGTCCAGATGGTGAAAGTGAACTACGACGGGAACGGGCAGCTTATAGATCCTTTGCAACCACAGGGTCTGCAAGCTGGACGAAAAAAAGGAATGCACACGCAAAAGATCGAACCCCCGTTCGTTATAAAGCGACCGGACCGCCCGCGGAACTTGCGTTAGCTGAGACAAACGCCGGCCGGCGCCCCCAGACGAACAGACTGCCCCTATCGGCGCTGGCATCCCCCGCCGACCTGCGTCGCCCCCTTTCTCTGATAAGCTTTCTCCATCGGCCCTAACAACCTCGATCCTTGCACCGAGTAGAGCTAGCTCCCGCAGGAGATTCAGATCGTACCTAGCCACCCCAGTCATCCGAAACCCAGGTGGAATCCCTGGTACAGGACAACAGATTCGCAAGTTTCCTTCGCAAGGCTCAGCTTTCACCGCAGCTCCCGTTTCGACATCAGAACCGAACTCAGTGACGTAAGGAGAATGATCCATGCTGGGGTTAGCAGAGATACAGCACGGCCTTCCACAGACACGAGCACGAAAGGTAAAGCTGAGGCATAAACAAATACCCCAGACATGCCGGCGCTGCGCCTTATCGAGTACTCATAGAAAGCCCGCCAAAACAAACCGCCAAGCCCAGCAACTAATAGGAGTCCAGCAACATGAAAGTTAATATATCCCTCTCCCAACAGTGTGGGAGAGAAGCCCGTGACTCCCGGCTCGAACCAACCAGCGAAGTACGTATCCGTAAAAACGATTTCGAAGTCCTTCGGTTTATCTCTCCAGTAGCGGCGTGGGAACCACGCTATCAGTGCGTACATATACGATTTGCCATACTGATAATCCATTAACGCTGGCGTATCCCGAACGATGAAAACAAAACCGTCGATTCCGTCGAGGCGTTCAAGGAAAGACACGGGCCCTCCTTCAGGAGCTAGCGCCTCTGAAACTGATTGCACAGATACCTCTTGCTTCGACCCCTCTCGGAATAACACCATCACGGGTGATACGACCAGGGCAACTAGCAGCCCAAGACCCAGCAGGTAGCGAGGCCTTAGGGGTTTTCTAAGGTAATGATAGATTACGAGTAAACTAAGTAACGTAGATGCAACTATCAACCTCTGGCCCTGAAGAAATTGAAATCCTACAGCGATCACGAACAAGGAAGCAAACAGGACAACACCCTTCCGGCGGCAGGCCAGCAACACATAAGCCGCTTCCATGGAGAGCGCCATAGAGTATGCCAATAGCTCGAGGTCTCCCACTCCTTGCAAAGGATTAGGTGCGCGTCTGCGATCCAAGAAGTTCGCAAGGGAACCATACTGCCCGACCAGCGCGTAAGCACTGGCAAGCCCTGCTCCAAAGAGGATGGTAATAAGCCAATAGACTCGAGGAATAGGCCATCTGGCAGGAAGCGGCGCGACGGCGTGGGCCAGGGCTACACCGAACTTTGAGTAGTATGTAGAATAGAAAACAGCGCACGCCAAAATCGAGTACAGCAAGACCAGGTTCCAGGATTCAATGATGTCAGGCGCAAAGGGGCGCTCGCCTAAGTAAAGTGAGCCCCAGATGAGAATGTATACAGAACGGACCCAGAACATGATGAAAAAGATTGCTGTGGCCAAGTAAACTGGCTCACACAAGTCGCGACGACGCCTTCGGGTATAGTGAAACACCGGCACCCACACAATGGCGACGAAGAGCAAAAGCAGCAGAAAATAAAGGACAGCGATATCGCTCATTCAAGAGTCCTGGGAGCCCGAGAATTCGTCGGCCAATCCAGCAACCGTTTTCGATTCAATCCAAAATGAAGAAGCCGCTAGTCTCCGTCATCACTTGTCGGGTGGCCGGATCTCTTTTTAAAGCTGCCACATGAAAAACGTTCCACCCAGGGTACTTCTCAATACGGGTAAAACCAAGCGACTCTAGCAAGGCCAAGACCATCCCTGGATTCACCTCCGCGGGTAACATTGTTGGGTGAATCTCGCAGAAGACGGAATCGCACAGGGGCTGAGCCAGGGTTTCACGCAGTCCCTCAAGAACCGCATATTCGTACCCTTCGACATCAATCTTCACAGCCCGCGGCAGGGGCAAACTCTCGGCATCTCGAAAGCCGTCCCCCGCCACCAATTCGACCACCTCGTGACTCATTCCCTCTGTATCTGGCGGAAGCAGACTAAGATTGCCGACCTTACCCAGGTAGAGCTTTGCTTCTCCGTTCCGGTCGCCCAGCGCCTTGCAATATGAGCGCACGTTTGTTACGCCGTTGAGCTTCAAGTTCTCCTGAAGGTGGTTATAGCTGGTGCGCTCCGGCTCAAAGGCAATCACTTTGCCTTGCGGTCCGACAGCTTTCGCCAGCGGGACCGTGTAGAAACCAACATTCGCTCCAATGTCGTAGACAACGTCCCCTGGCTTCACTGTCTCAACCAGCAGGTCCAACAGATGGCGTTCGGAAATTCCCGTTGACTCCAGAAACCGCAATTCTTCGGGCGTGTGGATATAGAGTGCCGCATCTATCCGGCCCGCCCGGAGCCGTAGGATCCCATCCCGTGGCCGGGCCCAGCGGTAGTACCATTTCCTCAGAATCCCGCTAAGGCCCAGGAGGGAAGTCAGGCTCCTAAGTTCCCGCCGATAAGACAGCCGCTTTAGTATGTTCATGCTTTCCTCGGTACCGACAACTGGCCTTCCGATAGGTAGACTCATACGCGGGGTGTCACCTTGGTGGACATAAAATAACCCGAAGCCGCTTGATCTCGAACTTCAGGAAGTTTCGACCGGCGTTGTCAAGCCCGTAACCCCAGGCCATCACAGCAAACAGGGGAAGGATCACGGCCACCAGAAAAGCTCGAGCAAGATTCCCATTCGTGAAAGGCGAAGCCAGCGACAACGTCATTCCCAGCCCCAAGACGGCCGCGCCGGTGCGCATGAGGCCGTTCCGAACGAGGGCGCGCCAGGGAGCGAGTCCAAGCAATGAGCATGCTCCGAATAGAAGTATCGCATTCAGCGTCACCCAAAGGGTCCAGCTCAGCGCCGCTCCCACGAGGCCCATCTCCTTTGTTAGAAACCACGCCGTACCGACAAAGATGGGCAACTCCAGAAGGTGGAACTTTGCCGTCAGATCTGGGCGCCCAAGACCCCGCAGAAGTGTATGCGGGACCAGGGCCAGGGAGTTAATCAGCGACCCGACAAGCAGAATCTGAAGGAGCACCGTACTGCGTTCGGCGAAGTCCCCTCCAAGCCATACGAGGAGGATCGTTCGTGCAAGGAAGACCGCGATCAGCACTGCAGGCCCCGCCGTAAGCAGTAAAGCTTGAAGGGAGCGGGCGTAAAGCTGTTCTATCGCGAGACGATCGCTCGAGGCGTCCAGGCTGCTGAAAGCGGGGAAAAGCGTTGGGACCAGACTCCCCGACAGCAGCCAAAATGCGGCGAGGAGCTGGGAGGGCGCCGTGTAGTATGCCACAGCCGTCATGGACAGCAGAATGCCAATGAACAGCGGACCTAGATAGTGGAACAGTGGCCCCACCAGATTCGAAACCATGATCCAGGAACCATACGTCACCAACGGGCGTAGTTCCCGGAATCGGAAGGAAATGCTGCTTCCCAGAAAAGGAAAGGCTCTGAGGCACAACATCAGATAGGCCAAGGCGACAGCCAGCCTTGCTACCACGAGAGCGGCCACAATTTCCGGCAGGCGAAAACCAAAGGAAGCCCCAATCCCGGGTATCACATAGGTGGCCGCTAGGGCTGGAATCTTGACCGCATTTACGAGGTCGAAGCGCTGGCCCGCCTCAAGCACGCCCCGCAGGGCTGAAGTCCCCAGGACCAGGGGCAACGATGCGGCCAGAAGTAGGAAAGTCGTTCTTGCTTCGGCGAGCAAGGCCGGGGGAACGTTGAGGACCTTACCCACCAGAAGGGAAACGCCGCTGGCAAGCAGAATGCCCCCCGTTCCGCCAAGGACGAGCTGCAGGCCCAGAGAAATCCAGACCAGGCCCGCGATCCGCCGGGTATCGCCCCTACCAAGATATTCAGCCACAAACTTTGTCGTAGCGGCACCCAAGCCTAAGTCGAAGAGGCCGAAATAGCCCAGCACAACCAAAGCGAGCGAAAAAACACCGAAGGCCTCCGTTCCCAGGCCCTTGATAATAAATGGGATAGCGGCGAGAGCGACTAGGCCGGGCAGGACCTGGCCGAGCAAATTCAGCAAGGTGTTGCGAGCGAGCAAGCCACTTTGTATTCGTAAGCGGTTGTTCTGCCCTGCCCACGTTTGTCTCTGGCGATCCAGGTCAGCGCTTCCCAACTTAACCATCAGTCCAACTCGTCCTGCGAAGACACCGCCACCAGGTTGCTCACTTTCAGGAATCGAATCTTCTCAATCCAAGAAGCTCCAATGTCACGGAAAAGACAAATTTCGATCCACAGACGAGATCCCTGCGCCAAAGTCTCCGCGGTTCCGCTACCAGACGCCACAACCACTCTAGCCCGTGCTGGCCGATCCACGGGGGGGCGCGTTTAATCCTTCCAATGGTAAAGTCGAAGGCGGCCCCTACCCCAACCATTACCGGAACTGAGAGCTTGTCACGATGCTCGTACATCCAACGCTCCTGCTTCGGCGTGCTCAAGCCTACCCAAAGAACGTCGGGTCTCGAACTTTCGATCAACGTCAAGATTTCCTTTTCCTCCGGATCTGTAAGAGGCCGAAAGGGCGGGGAGTACGTCCCCGCGAGTTGCAGTCCCGCGAATCGCCTGGCGAGCACCTCAGCCACCCGCCCTGCCACACCGGGAGCGCCTCCGTAAAAAAAGTGACGATAGCCCTTCTCGGCAGTTTGCGCACAGAACACCGGCATGAGGTCAGGGCCGCAAACTCGTCGCTTAAGGCGCTGTCCGCGGAGCCGACCCATCCAAACGAGAGAAATGCCATCGGGAACCACAAGGTCAGCGCCATTGAGGACCTGCTTGAAGAATGGCGAGTTCTGGGCTTCGGCGACGCCGTGCATACCCGTTACCGCGATATAATGCGTGCGCTCGTGCTGTTGGATCCAGGTCTCCATTCGAGAGATCACTTCAGGCATCTGAACGGTATCCACTCGAACGCCCAGGACTTTGAACTGAGACTTCGCCCCTCTCAAAAGGTTTTCCACGGCCTCGTCACCGAGCCGCCCCTCGCATCGACCACCCTTTTCCGGGCGCTCCCCCTGAGTGAGCGAGCTTTGCGCTGCCTTCAATTCCCCGTGTAGAAAATGCACTCCGCCACCAGCCTTGGTCGACGCGTGAAGGATCAGTCTTTCTGTGTCGCCACATTAGTTGGCTCGGTAGAGTCGGCAGTCTCCATCAAGAGCACAGAAGCGTCAGGAACAATCCGAAACGGCAACGAGACGGCTCTGCAAATCATGCGCACGCGCTGAACCAGATCCGGATCTCGCCGATCGGCGCACAGCACAACCTCGTCCACCCTCCGCCTCTGAGCAACCTGCGGGATATTCTCGATGGTACTTAGGACCGGCACGCCGCTCACGCGTTTATGTTGCTTCATTGGGTCGTCATCGACGAACCCCACGGCTTCCAACTCGGGATGAATGCGGATACTGCGCGCCACGGACGCACCATGAGAGCCGGCGCAGACCAACAACAGCGCCTTAGGCGTCGGCCTTGCCGGCACCCGGGAGGCAACGTCCATCTCGTAGACGGCGCAGCGGAGCGCGCGGGCTCCGAGGCAGCCGAAGGAAGACAGCAGGAACTCGCCGGTAATGATACTCAGTGGCATCATGAACAGGGCACTCGGGCCGTGCGTGCTGTCGAGAGAAAGTCGCAGTGCCGCGAGCAGCGCGGAAACCAGTGCCAGGGCGCTGACTACGCGGAAGGCGTCAGCCAGCGAAATGTAGCGCCACAGCAGCGTATAGACGCCGGCCAGCCGGTTCACCAGAACTCGAAGCGGTGGAACACCGACCAGGAAAATGCCCAGTTGCGCCTGGTGAAAAAGATTAGGGGGGGGGCCTTCGTAGCGAGCCAGGTAGGCCAACACCAACGCGCCCGCGTAGATCACCAAGTCAAGCGACATCTTCATGACCGGCGAAAACAGCTCAAACTCCCGCCCAAGAACCCGGATCACCTTTCGGTCCGAGGTGCCGGGGAAGTAGAGCAGCAGCAGGGTCACCAGGATCAGTCTCAGGTCGAGCTTAAAGGAGACGTTCGTGGCATAGTAAAGCTCCTGTTGGACTTTCCGCGGAAGCATTTTCTCCATGTAATAGTTGTCCTGCTCATCGACCTCTGCGAGCCGTTCTTCCTCTCGCCGGTCGCAGACCGCGGACAGGCCGGTGATCCCTGGCGAGAGCGCCAGAATCTTCTGTTGCTGTTGCGTCAACAGGCGGACTTTGTCGAGCACTTGGGGCCGCGGGCCGACAAGGCTCATCTCGCCCCGAGCAATGTTAACCAGTTGCGGAAGTTCGTCTAGCTTCCAGTAGCGGAGGAAGCGGCCGACACGCGTGATGCGCCTATCGCGGGAAGAAGTAATATGGCCGCCTTGCGACTCCGCGCCCTGGATCATGGTGCGGAACTTATAGATGCGAAATAGCTTCCCGTCGCGCCCCATGCGCAGTTGCCGAAAAAGGACCGGGCCAGGGGAGGCTAGCCGGATTGCTGCCGCACAAACCAAGAGGATCGGCGAGAGGACCAGCAGGCCAGCGACAGACGCAAGGAGGTCGAAGAGCCGCTTCCCTCTTCGCGCATAAAACGTGCAGGCGGGCCGGAACTCCCGCCCATCGGAACACGCCGACGGAGAGCGGGCCACGTCCGCCTCTTCTAGCTTCTCCGCTGGCGGGTCAGCGGATTTCCACCCTCTGTGACCGGTCGTACTCACGTCGCGGCTCGAAACAATGGCTACTTGAAGTTGCGATTGGCCGCCTTCTGGCGCGACCGATAGCCCTATATGCCAGGATGGCTTAGCGGGATACCGAAGCACACACCCCAACAAATCACCCTGGAGTGTCGCAGTTTAATTCATCGGTCCTCCGGGAGTCAAGGAGAGAACCGGCTGCCCCCTCCAGAAGAACCTGAATGTCCTGCTTGACACACCTCTGCTGTTCGCCTCATGCTGGGTTCGGTCGGTGAAGCACAGGGCGGCTCTGCTGGAGAGCAACCCGACCAAGGAATAGCCTGGGCGGGCTGGCGGCCGGCAGTCGGGGCTACGCGAGAAGGTGGAAGTCGAAGCCGCAGGGCTGTGGCAAATGGGACAAGGTCGAATTCGCCCGCGAACTCGCCCGGTATCGGTGATCCTGCTGATCCTGGCGCTGGCGGGAGGCAGTGGCGCCTACCTCTTGCGTGGGCCCTTGCTCTCTCGGCTGGGCCGCGCGCTGGCGGTCGCGGATCCCCTGGAGAAGGCCGATGCCGCCGTGGTACTGGGTCGTCCCCTCGGCTCGCAAGACCAGCGATTGAGCGCCGCAGCCCGCCTCTACGGCGACGGGTGGGTGCGCAAGCTGGTATTGAGCGGTCCGAGGGGCCCTTATGGCATCTACGAAACGGAGTTCTCGCTCCCCCTGGCCGTATCTCTGGGCGTTCCCAAGGCCGACATTCTGGCCGTCCCGAACACGACGCGCTTTATCGATCAAGAGGCTGAGCTGCTGGTGGGGGTACTCGCCGGGCGCGGGCTTCGAACGGTTTACGTGGTCACCGCGAACTATCAGTCGCGGCGGGCGCGGCGTCTCTTTCGGCAGGCCGCGGGCGGGCGGCTGCGGGTGCTCGTATACCCAGCCACAGACGATTGGTTTAATCCAGACACCTGGTGGCAATCGCGGGAAGGCCGTAAGGTTTTTCTGATGGAGTGCTTTGGGTTACACAGGGGGGAGTAGGGATCCCTGCCGGCGCCGAAGCCAATGATTCCGGTTGTCAAGAAAAAGTGACGTCCGAACTTTATTTCCTTTGTTCGGAATGACTTGCGGCGCGAGAGGGCCGAAAAACTTGACACGCTATGCCAGATTGAAATAATATGAACAGTGTAATAATTTCAGAATTTTTTGACTCCCGCCAGTATATATCCAGTAAAATAATGGCTACGGTCATGCAAGTATAACAAAATAAAGGAAGTAGAAAAGGACGCAACCGTCCTATAAACCATTAAAACAGCCAGTTAAACAACCGAAAGCAGGGGGAACCAGAAGATGAATGGGACGCAGATGAACGCAGGTCTGCTTAAACCTGCGGTTATCCGCGTGCCATGTTCGTCCGTGGCGAATTATCCGGATCAACCAATTTCCGTGCCGCCATTGAGAAATCTAAAGTTTTGGTTTATAAAACTCATATGCATTTTGTCCCTCGCGCTATTTCCAAGGTGGTGCTGGAGGCGGCCCGGCATTTTCCGGCCGTGGTCTTGACCGGACCGCGCCGGGCAGGCAAGACGACACTGTTGCGCCGCCTGTTTCCCCGCGCCTCCTACGTCCTGCTCGAGGACCCGGACGTGCAGGGCCGGGCGCGATCCGACCCCAGGGCATTGCTGGATGAATTAACGCCGCCGGTGTTGTTCGACGAGATTCAGAACGCACCTGAGTTGCTCGGCTACGTTCGCACCCGGATCGACCAGAGTCCGCGGCGCATGGGCCAATGGCTGTTCACCGGCTCCCAGGAAGCCCCGCTGATGCAGGGGGTCAGCGAGTCGATGGCCGGCCGTGCCGCAATTCTCCACCTGCTGCCGTTCAGCCTGACCGAGAGCGATCGGGTGAGCCTGCTGCTGGGCGGTTATCCGGAGGCGCTGGCGCGGCCCCAGGCCCGGCATTTGTGGTTCAGCTCCTATTTGCAGACCTACCTGGAACGCGACGTCCGGTCGATCACCAACGTTCGAGACCTGGCGACCTTCCGCCGTTTTCTGGCATTGCTCGCCAGCCGGCACGGCCAGGTTCTGAACAAAACGGACCTGGCGGCGCCGCTCGGCGTTTCTGTGCCTACCCTGAGTGACTGGCTTCACGTCCTCGAAGTGACAGGGCAGATCATTCTGGTTCCGCCATACTTCGAGAATTTCGGCAAGCGCCTCATCAAGTCTCCGAAAATGTACCTGGGCGACCCGGGGCTGGCGTGTCACCTGCTCGGCATCATGTCTTTGGCGGAATTGAATCGATCGCCCTTTCTGGGGGCGCTGTTCGAAGGATTTGTCGCGGCCGAACTGATCAAGAGCCAGGTCAACTCCGGCCGGCGGAAAGAGCTGTACTATTTTCGCGATCAGCAGGGGTTGGAGGTGGATTTCTTGTTCCCGGGGCCGGGCGGGAGGCTGTGGATGGCCGAGTGCAAAGCGGCCAAGACCGTGCAGCCGGCGATGGCAGGCCCGCTGCTATCGCTGCGGCGCTCCATGAGCCGGCCTCCGGCCAGGCTGCTGCTCGTCCATCGCAGGCCGGAAGCGGCGCCTTCGACACACGCATTGTCGCCAGGCGTGGCCGCCGTGGATCTGCGCGGACTGCTCAACTTGCTTGCCGGCGGACAGTGATGTTCCTCACCGCCAACGTACAAGCACACCAAGAAACCCAAAGCAATCTGGCCTTTGCGCTTTGGCAGCAGAAGAAATTACCGCCGGAACACCACCAACCGGTGCAAATAAACCCAGGCGCCCTTGGAGCGGGCGTAGCGCTTCCCGGCAACCACCAGGCGCAGGGTGTGCTTGCCGGGCCGGAGATTGTCGGCGTGCCAGAGGCTTTCGTGGGCGCGGTTGCCGCCGGCGACAAAGCCGTCGGTGTCGGCCACCTTCTTGCCGTCCAGGAAGACCTCCAGGTACCCGCCGTCATCGCGGTACGCGCCGACAACCATGGCCCCGGTCCCCTCAAAGCTGATTTCGGCTTCGCTGCCGGCCGTTTCGCTGCCCGCTGACACGCTTTTCTGCTCTTCCCGCTTCCATTCGCCTTTCCACTGCCAGCGCGCGTCGGTTACCAGGACCGATTCGGCGGGGCGGCCCGGGTCCCATTGCTCCAGCTTCATGGCCGAGGGCTTCTGCACCGGGATTTCGAAGCCCTCGGCGGTCACCTTTCCTCCGTTGCGGGCCACCAGGGCCGCTGCCCGCGAAAGCGTGCTGGCGACAATGCTGTCGTAGGAAAAGGTGGTGTAGTTGAATTTTTCGCCGGCGATCGGCAGCAGCGCTTCCACCCATCGGGAGGGCAGGGCCTGGTAGCCGAGCATGACGCCCAGGATGCCGCCGGCGCTGGCCGGGTTACAGTCGGAATCCTGGCCGGCGCGGGCCGCGATCTCGATGGTCTTGTCGAAGTCCTTCTCCCCGTAAAGCAGGCCGAGAGCCACGAACGCGCCGTTGAGCCTGGCGTCGATGTTGAATGGCGTGAGCGCGCCCTCCGGGCAGGGATCGTCGCGGTCCCATTTGTCTTCCAGGCGCTTCCAGGCCGCGCGCCAGTCGCGCGGCTC
>Ga0315279_10003400_pt1 | contig 22235 bp, 25 predicted proteins | sample YL17G06_20_MG_FD_203694 | JGI IMG/M metagenome (GOLD analysis project Ga0315279, IMG submission 203694) | Sediment microbial communities from Yellowstone Lake, YNP, Wyoming, USA - YL17G06_20 | ecosystem: Environmental > Aquatic > Freshwater > Lake > Sediment | place: USA: Wyoming | collected... | reverse complement strand
CCGGCCATGACCAGCGATTTTTCCCGGAGCTCAGAGCTGACTTTCTCTCCCTGGAGTATCCTCATGACCTCCCTTGCCTCCAGCGCCGGTCCTATCGCCGAGCCCACTGGATCATAGCCTGGCGTTATAATGCATTCTATTTCCATCCCCAATCTAGAACCCAAGTCCATGAACTCACTGGCGAGCTCATCCCCCTCTGACTTTGTCTGGACTTTAGAGCCTTTTCCCATCGGTATGTCAATTAGCACATGAGTGGCTCCAACCGCTTTCTTCTTGGCCAATATAGATGCAAGCAACACTCCCTTCGGGTCAAGATCCAGGGGGTGCCTTATCTTTATCAGCTTGTCATCAGCAGCAGCCAGATTGACCGCCCCTCCCCAGACAAGACAACCATTTACCTTATTCACGACATCAATTATCTCATGCTCGGTCAGACAGACTGGCGCTAGAACCTCCATCGAGTCGGCCGTTCCTGAGGGCGAGGTTATGGCGCGTGAAGATGTTTTAGGTATTGTCAGGCCAGCTGCCGCGATTATAGGAATTATAATCATCGATGTTCTATTCCCTGGCACTCCTCCTGCGCAGTGCTTATCTACAATCGGCCTCCTCTTGAAGTTGAGCGTTGTGCCTGAGTTGACTATCGAGTTAGTGAGCGCAAGAGTCTCATCGCGGTTCAGGTCCCGGATGCAGAGCGTTGTCAGGAAAGCGGTTGCCTCTATCTCGGAAAGGTTCCCGTTCATTATGTCCACTATGATATTGTCTATCTCGCTGGCAGAAAGAGGAATCCCCTCCATCTTCTTCTTGATTAGGCTTACTGAGAACGGTTTATCGATAGGTTCTACAATCAGCTTCTGCCCGTTTTTAATCTTTAGCGCATCAGTGGCGTCCTTGAAAACCCCTATATTGCCCTGTTTGACGTAATGCTCCGAGATGTTTATCACAGCCGATATAGCTTTTCCCCCGTCTTTCGTCAGCCTTACCCTGTCCAGGTGCTTGACGTCCATCGCCTGGGCGTCGCTGTTGTTCAAGACTACGACAAACTTCCCGCCTGCCGCCAAATCAACACATTTTGCCTTAAGCTCGTAATTCATCTAGATCAGCTTGTCCAGCGCCCTGAAGCCGGGCATCCCTCGCTTTATTCCCAACCTCTGCGCTTTCTTGCTAACATAGTCTATTCTCTTCTTCATCATGTCATCGAAAGACTTCACGCCAGGTATGATCGCACAGCAGTCCTTCGCTTTCTCGACCACCTTGCTGTCAAAATAGCCGCACACCAAATAGCCTTTCTCTCCCTTGATAATCAGCAGAGGCACTTCCCCAAGTTTTACCTTCACTCCGAAAGCAGCCCCACGTTTAGTCTCTATCAGTTCTGTCTCCACTATCATCCAATCATCTCTTCAGCCAAGGATATTTCTCAGTGGCCATACTTAAAATGTTATGAGGAGATAGGATGCCCTCCTCTGTGACTATGAAATCTATGAGCTCCCGCCTGGTCAAATCGAATGCCGGGTTCCTGACTTTCACTCCCTTGGGCGGCTTGTCCCATATCTCGCTTGACTCTCGCTCCTCTATAGGCTCGGGATAACCTTTCACAGTAACCGGGTCAAACTTCAGCAACTCCGCGGCCACTCCGAACTCCACATCCGCCTCTCTCGCAATCAGAGCTAATTCCGACGTTCCTATCTTGTTGATTACATTTCCTTCAGCGGTCAAAGCATCCGCGCCAACGATAGCTAAATCCATCTCGTTGACAAAGCTCATTTTGGCCGAATCAACGATATAATTGACCTTAATCCCGTGAGAGGCTAGCTCTTTAGCGGTTATCCTGCCTTGGAATTTGGGCCTAGCCTCGCAGACATAGACCTCGAAATCCTTGTACTGGTCCTTGGCTTTCTTGAGAATAGAGGTGACTGCGGTTGAGTGGCAGTGAGTCATTATCTTGGAATGGTTGATTATCCGTTTAGAGCCAACTTCCGCTATCCTCTCTAAAGCGCTCTTACATATCTTGATGTACCTGTCCGTCCAGAAATTTAGCGATTTCTTGAATTCGGGCGTCTGCTGAACGTTAAAGGCAACGAACCTCAGCCCGTTTCTCATGAGCGGCTCTGTTGGCCTGGATTCGTTGAGAAGGAGTACCATCTCAGAAAGCTCTTTACGGTCTTTTGCGCTCTTCAAGGCCTCTAGCGCGCATATCGCTATGTTAGTCGCGCCCTGCACTTTCAGGCTTTTAATGTCAGAGCAGGCTTTTTTAGCCATGGCGTTGACCATGTTCTTATCAACACAATAGTTTTATAAATAGTTAATGCCTTATGTGTTTTATGGAAGAAGTAATCGCCAAGTATATGGTGAGGTCCGGCCTGCCTTTGGAGGAAGCGGCGAAAAGGATAGCTGAGGAGGAGAGCACAGGAACCTGGACCCACGTTTCTACTACTACCAAGAGCATAGAGAAGAAGTATTCCGCCCGAGTCGGAGATATCGACCGCGACAGGCACATAGTGGAAATAGCTTATCCTTATGCTGATTTTGACCTGAAGACCGGAGGGATACCCCAAGTGCTGTCCATAATCGCGGGCAATCTATTTGGATTAGGGACACTCGAGGGGGTCAGGCTGTTGGATGTAGCGTTCCCCAAGGATTTCGTCCAGCAGTTCGATGGCCCTAACTTCGGAATAGACGGGATAAGGAAGATAATTGGAACTACAAAAGACAAGCGACCGCATATAGGTACTATAATCAAGCCGAAAATAGGGCTATCGCCAAAGCAGACCGCTGAAGTTGCCTATGAAGCGGCTATGGGCGGAATAGACTTCATTAAAGACGATGAGACCCTTGTCGACCAGAGCTTCTGCGCGATGGAGAAGAGAGTGAGAGCAGTCACAGAGAAACTGGACGAGGTGAAAGACGAGACAGGCAGGAACGTCCTATATGCTTGCAATATAACCTCCACCAATATAGTCAAAACAGCTGAAAGAGCGCTCAAGGCAGGGGCCAACTGTCTCATGATCGACGTCCTGACATGCGGTTTCGGCTCATTACAGATGCTCTCGGAGAAATTCAAGAAAGTTCCTATTCACGTTCACAGGACCATGCACGCTGCGATAGACAGGTCAAAGGATTTCGGGATAGATTTTCTAGTTCTGGCTAAACTGGTCCGACTAGCTGGCGGGGACCAGCTCCATATAGGGTCTGTCGTAGGGAAGATGGAGGGAGATAAGGAGGACGTTTTAGCTATTGAGCGGGCCAGCGAGCAGCCGGTAATAAAGAGGCACGTCGGTATGTTGGGCGACAACTGGCACGGTATAAAGCCAGTTTTCGCTGTATGTTCTGGCGGACTCCATCCGAGATTGGTGCCCGACTTGATGAAGCTGCTCGGGAAGGACATAGTGATACAGGCTGGCGGAGGGATCCATGGCCATCCTTTCGGGACAAGGGCCGGGGCAAAAGCCATGCGCCAAGCGGTTGACGCGGCCATGAAAGGCATTCCCCTGCACGACTATGCCCAAGACCATGTCGAGCTGGCCAAAGCATTAGAGAAGTGGCACTGAACTAAACGAATAAATAATTCAAGTTCTTAATCTAACTGTGGTTGCATGCAGTATGAGATAGACACGGAAATAATAACGGCAGTGATTCTGATAATTGTGGGAGCTGTTTTCATTTTTAGGCCCGAGTATATGGGTATAATAATAGGACTATTCCTAATAATAATGGGAGTGAACTCGTTCGTAAAATCGAGACAGAGGGGCAAACATGGGTGGAGGAAAAAGGCATAAGCAGAAGGTCAAGAAAGTAAGCGAAAGCGACCGAATCTTCAAGAGGATAATGGGAGCGGACAAGTTCCCAATCTGCTTCGGCAAGTATCCCGACTGCCCCCCAGAGGTCGGCGGACGAGAGGCGAGCAGTTTCAAGGAGGAAGAGATCCCAAGGAGCTGTAAACTCTGCCCCTATTTCAAGTGGTAGCTTGAATGACCCTATATTCTGAAATCAAGAGTCTACGGAAGTCGGAAGTTTTTAGGTTAGTGAGAAAAAGGCTGAGAGAGTTCCAGAAGATGGGCAGGAAAGGCAATAAGGACTGGTTCTCCGAGCTCTGTTTTTGCATTTTGACCGCTAATTCAAAAGCGCACACCGCTCTGGCCATCCAGCACAAGCTAGGATGCGTCGGGTTCCTGAGCGCGAGTAAAAAGCAGCTGACTAGGACCATTCGTGAGAACAAGCACCGTTTCCATAATATCAAGGCCGGATTTATAGTCGATGCCAGACCGTTCAGGAACATAAAGGACATTCTGAAAAAGGAGAAAGACCCCAGGAGATGGCTCGTAACCAACATAAAAGGGATAGGCTGGAAAGAGAGCAGCCACTTTCTCAGGAATGTTGGCTATACTGATTATGCCATACTCGATAGGCATATCCTGAATCTGATGTTGGAAAATAAAATTATCAGAAAAAAACCGAAATCGCTGAATGAAAAAAATTATCTGGCAATCGAGAAAAAGCTGGAGAGGTTCGCTAAAAAACTTAGGATGTCGCAGGCGGAGCTAGATCTCTATATGTGGTTCCTGAAGACGAATAAGGTGCTCAAATAGTTTTTGTTTTTCCTTTCAAAAAGTTGGCTATTTTCTGCGGATTTTTCAAGAACAGTTTGTCTAGAGGTCCTATTCTTCTTCCGCGCATTTTCTTTATTTTTGGAAATTTTGCCCGAGGGATTCCATACTCGGCGTTTATCATTATCCAAGGCCCCGCATACTGGTTGAGGTAAAACGCCCCGCCATGCCTCTTCTTGTAGATGGAATAGTCCGACTTAAATCCGCGATAGACTAAGTTTCCTACCAGCAGAGGACTTTTGCCAATATTGACCGTCTGGTGTCCGAACCTTGGCGGGATTACGACTGCCTCGCCTTCTCCTGCTATCACAACCATCATTTTCTTTAGATCCTTGCTTTGGAGAATGAACGCCGCCTTACCATGTACAACCTCGTATACCTCAGAATAGTTTTTCGGATGATGATGGCCCGCAGTTCTTACATACTCCGGCCCCATCAGACCGTTTTTTATTAGCGTTAAGTCATATCTAATCCCGAACTTCCTTTCAAGCTTTTTGAACGCAGGATTCAGCGAACTCACCCCGCGATACATCAGATATACCGGGTCTTTCAGTTTTGAGAGATGGACGGAGTCGAATACAAAGCTGCGCATGTCTTTTTTCTTTCTTGCTTCAGGCTTTATGGGCAGTTTTAGCTTGAATTTTTTCTCATCAAGCCGTATAGTAATCCCACATCTTTTGAGTATCATTTTACACCAAACTTTCTAAGAGCAGCCATGAGCATGTTCTTTATCCTCTCCCTCTCCTGCTCAGTGTCGGCCTCAAACCTTAGAGATAGCATTGGTTCTGTATTTGACGCCCTAATCAGACCCCAGCCGTGTTCAAATTCTATCCTGACGCCGTCTATCGTGATTAGCTTGTAGTTTGAGAACTCTTGCTTCAATGCCTCAACAACCTCGAACTTTTTATTCTCAGGGCAAGGGATTCTCTCCTCGGTGCTGGCATAGTATCTTGGCAAATCCGCAACCAGCCTCGAGAGTTTTCCACCCTTGCTCACTATCTCGGCCATCCTAAGGGCGGCGTAGATTCCATCGTCATAGCCAAAGTAGTCGTCCCTGAAGAAGAAGTGCCCGCTCATTTCTCCAGCTAACAGCCCGTCCTCGTCTGCCAGCTTTTTCTTTATGAACGAGTGTCCGATGTTACTGACGATAGGAGTTCCCCCATGCGCTTTGATGTCCTCCTCAACAGCCCTAGAGCAGTTTATTGTGTAGACTATCTTACCCTTCGTCTTTTCAAGTATTTGTCTGGCAAAAAGCATAAGTGCCTCATCGCCATTAAGCGCTCTCCCCTGCTCGTCGATAAAGACAACCCTGTCGCCATCACCATCGAACGCTATCCCGAAGTGCGCCTGCTCCTCAATCACCCTTCTTTTTATCTCCACAAGGTTCTCCGCCCTTGTAGGATCGGGATAATGGTTCGGAAATTTGCCGTTGGGCTCAGCATATAGCGAGGTAACATAGCACCCCAAGTCGCTGAATATCTGGGGCGCGACAGGGCCGCAAGTCCCATTAGCCGAGTCTATCACTATTTTCAGTCTCTCTGCCTCGATGTTTTTCTCGATAAACTCCGTGTATTTGTCAAGTATCTCCCGGTGATAGACCATGCCTGTGCCTATTCTATAGTTTTTTCCATCGATTATCTTCTTCAGGGTCTGGATTTCTTCTGGACTGAGCGATTGGAGGCCGTTCATTACCTTGAAGCCGTTATATTCGGGCGGGTTGTGGGAGGCAGTCACATAGACTCCCCCGATCTTCTTGTTCATGGCCAGATAGAATTCGACAACAGGGCCAGGCACCATCCCGACCTCGTAGACATCCGCCCCGGCGCTGTTGATTCCTTCGATTAGGGATTGTGAGAGGAAAGGTGAAGAGTTCCTGCAGTCCCTTCCAACTATCACCTCATCGACATTCATAAACGTGGTATAGGCTTTACCGATTTTCTTAGCGATGTCATTCGTCAGGTCTTCGTTATAGACGCCCCTGATGTCATAGGCCATAAATATGCTCATTCAGACCCCCATATAGTAATAAATACTCATTTTATATTAATATGTTCATGAATGAGCTGCGACGGGGGAAAATCCATTCAAAAAGGCTGGTTGTGATAGCCTCAAAAAGGGCGAAGAGGTCAACTTCTAAAGTCTGGAAAGGCTCTAAGTGCTTTTTCTGCCCAGGAAACGAGAGGCTGACCCCTCCAGAGATATACCGGGTTGAGGAGGGCGGCAAGTGGATTGTTAGAGTATTCCCGAACAAATTCCCCGCATTCAGCCCAAAGTACATAAAGGCCTATGGAGTTCACTGGGTCATTGTCGAGAGCCCAAACCACGATCAACGGCTTTACGAGCTGAACAAGCCCCATCTTGTCAAGGTGGTTGAGACCTATATAGAGATGATGAAAAGGGCGATGAAGGTCAGGGGGGTAAGATGCGCCCTGCTGTTCAAGAACGAAGGCAAAGAGGCCGGCATGTCTTCGACCCATCTCCACTCCCAGCTCATAGCGACAAAAGTGATGTTCCCAACCTTGAAGGACGAGCTGGATGAGAGCATGGCCTATTTCAAGACGCACAAGAGATGCATGCACTGCGACTATATCAAGAAAGAGAGAAAATCGCCCAGGTTCGTATACGAGAACGAGCATTTCATTGCTGTGACCCCATATGCCTCAATGTTCCCATACACGGTCGTGATACTCCCCAAAGAGCACATGCCTGACTTCACGAAAATGGACGAAGAGCATATATTCGATTTCGCGGACATCCTGAAAAATGTCCTCACGGCGATACACACGTTAGGCTACGGCTACAACTTCTATATCCATTCCTCGAGCAAGCCCTACCACCACTTCCACCTTGAGCTGAGACCCAGGCCGAACATCTACGCAGGTTTCGAGTTAGGTTCAGGCATAGTCATAAACACCATGCCACCTGAAGAAGCGGCGAAATACCTGAGAAGCAAAATCCGATAGAGATTAAACATCAACAAAAACTATCTCAGATTTAACATACTTATGAAATATGAACTGCGCCCTCTTTTCTGAATATCTGCCCGTGTTCCAAACTATCCTCAAGATTAAAAGGTCCCCCCACTCTTCATGTTAATATTACTCGGCCCCGATTTTCAAACATTTTAACAAAAGGCTTATAAAGTTATTTGGTTTATATAGGGGATGGAGGTAGTCAAATGGCGATGGCTATACAGGATGACAAAGCATTTTACTTTTGTAACGGCGGAGGGTATGTAGGAATAAGAGCAAAGAGCATGCCAGAATTCGTAAGCGCAGTCAAGAAAGTCCCAGCTAACTCTTTAGAGTTTCACCTTAGAGGGGACAAGAATGATTTCGCGGCATGGTTTTACCATGTGGTGAGGAATAAGAGACTCTCAAAGAGGATGACGGGCATTAAGAAGAAGAACCTGAACGGCGAGAAATTGAGAAGCGAGCTGCTCAAAGTCGTCCCGAAAAAGTGACAATTCCCTTTAAAAATCTACTTATTTTTTCTGGATTTTTCTCAAAAAGGTTTATCTAAAGATAGTTTCATCTTTTAGCCCTAATTCTCCTGTGTCGTAGGCCCCGAATATGCTCATTTTACCGCCCTATTATGGGCTTCTACATAATTCTCTACGAGCACCTTCCAATCGGCAAAAGCAGCCAGCTTTTTTGCATCTGTCTTCAGGTTGATTCTCTCCTCCCTAGGCATGAGGAGAACGTCTAGCATTATTCGGAAGAGGTCCCTGCTCGCTTCCTCATTAGTTTTGCCAGCCCTCTTCAGCACAATTATGCCGTGTTTTTTGTCATCTATTTTCTGGATAAAATTTCCGAAGCCAGCAAAATCTGTGGTAACAGACATCACGCCGTGCGCCGCCGTCTCTTGGGGAGTGTACCCCCAAGCTTCATAGTAAGAAGGAAAGACTCCCAAGTGAGTGCCTTCTACAAACTGATCCAGATCAAGACCCAGTAGCTTGTCAGAACCTGAGAGATAGGAGGGATAGAAGACGACCTTTACTTTGTCTTCTCCCTGGTTTGTGAGGCTGTTCTCCTTAAGAGCATTGATTATCTGGTCATTTTTTTCATCGGTTAGATCGAAAGCACACAATGGAGGAGTTCCCCCTTTCTTGAAATCCCCCATTTTCTTCCTGCACTCCTCTACGAACTCTTTTCTAAAGCGCACGTTCTCAGGAGCGCCAGTATTAACGGTTTCATTCACTATCTGCTCTTCGACCGTCGGCATTTCTTCCTGCACCAGCCATTTCAGGTCCTTGTGAAGTGCCACGTTTTCGAGTAGCCCTACATTTTCCCCCCTAATCCCAGCTGGAATGAGGAAGAAAGCGAAGACGTTTCTTTTAAATTTCCTCTTCTTGAGCTCGGTGTTCAGCTTTCCCAGCGCGTTTATGAATATGTCAATTCCCTTGTTTCTGAATTCGTATCTTCCGGAGATGAAGAAAATCATGCAGTCCCAGAGCGTTATGGGGTAGTATGGGGCAAAATACGCGTTCAGGAAATCCTTTATCTTCGAACGATACTTCCTGTGCAGAACTGCGAATTCTTCCATGGTGGGGAATTTGGATATATCCAGGCCATTTGGGAGCACCATGTCTGGTCGCCTTCCCAAAATATATTGGGCCTCATCGGCAAGAGTTTCTGAGACCGCCGTAAATACGGTAGAGTATCTAGCGCAGGCTTTTTCCATCTGATGCTTCGCCTGGACGTTGTATTTGTATTCCCTCCTTTCCTCCACAGTCCTCTTTCTCTTCAACCCCTCTCTTATCTCTTCGTGGATATCTTCCCCGCATCCTGCTATGCTCCTTCCAAGCACCGTAGCATGAGTAGTAAATACAGTGGGGACTTTCTTGCATACATGGAGAAGACCCCCTCCACAGAGCCATTCATGGAAGTGACACACCATTTTCTTTTTTGCCATCGCGTGCCTTATCTCGTCCAGTAGCATTCCGACCGCAGTCGACCATATCACTGGGTCATCAAACCAGCTGTCTGCGTCCAGCGAGTCTATGCCATAATCATCCCACAGCTTTGTCTTTATCTCACTCTTCATGCCCATCAGGCCGGAATAGTCCACGAGGATAGTATTTGGTCTCCCCGGGATGAGCCACTTTCCAAAGTAACACTTAATCCCTTCCTTCTCCAGCTCACCGAATATCTTTCTCAAGAATTCAGGAGGTTTTTCATCTGTAAACTCAAGGCCGGCCTTTGGCTCGTAGTAGGGACCAACTGCATAATAGTTCTGGCCGTATACTTCAACAATTCTCGCAGCCTTAGAACTAAGCAAAGCATAGATCCCGCCAACTTTATTGCAAACTTCGTAGGAAATCTCAAAAACCACGTCAGCTTTGGGCTCCATATGCTATAGTAATAAATATCATGTTTATATTATTATGTTCATAACGAGCTTCACCAAGATAGGGAATCATAAGATGTTTCCCGAACAAGCAGCCAAATACTTAAGAAGCAAGATTCACAAATAGCCTGGACTCTTCGGTTCCTTAATCGGGCTCTTGAGAAACATTTTCTTTCTCGCCTTCAGCCTTTTCTCAATCGCGTTTACAAGTTCTTCCTTGTGCGGTCCCTTCTCTTCTTTTATCCTCTTTAGTTCGTCGGCGAGTTCGATGTCCCTGAGTACATTCCTGACCCAGTTCTCAAAGTCGTTCATGTCTTCCCTTAGGTGGAAATAGATTACCTCTTGCGGAGCGTTTTTAAGAGTCTCTAAGAACTCGGATAGGCTTCTAGCGAATGTCCCCTCGCCAGTTGCTGGGTTGTTGAAGTAAAATGCCTTCTCAAATGGAAGGAGGTTCTCGAGCTTAATCTTCTTCGAACCCTTTCTTCTCGCCTGAACCCTTTTCACTTCCTTCTTGGCTTTGAGCTGTTTTTTAGCATAGGCTTTCACGATGGTACTCAGCCTCTCCACCAACTCCTGGTCGGAAATGGGCTGGGCGATTGGTTGAGCTTGCCCGACTTTCATGGCCACTGGTTCGTCTATAGGCATGTTTTTAACGACGAAAAAAGCAGCTAATGAAACTATGAGTAACCATACACCTAAGGCTAAAAGTATCGGCACCATTGTATCTAATTATAGAAAGACTTGTCTATTTAAAAACTTTGCGGTCATTTCAAGTATAGATCGCAGAACTGGGACCAGTACTGGACGGGATTTTTCATAGGCAGGAGTCTGGCCTCGGCAGAGAACAGTTCGTGGTTATAGAAAATAGCACCCTCGTTCATCTGATGCTCCAATTGCTTCTCTAAAACCTCTTCCGCTTCTTTCTTTTTACCGATAAGGCGGAGATATTCAACCAGATAGGGCAGGTCTCTGGGCCACACCACAGAGCCGTGGTATTGCCTGTCATCGAGATAGGCGCTTCCCCCCACCTTCCTCACCACGATTCCAAAGGTCTTTCCATCCTCTTTAACAATCAGCTCTTTTACAGAAGGCCACATCTTTCTGAGGTCATTTTCGCTGAAGACAAAGTCCTTGAGGAGCACTGCGGAAACCACCCCAACAGAGCTTCTGGTTTCATCCTTCTTTTTTCCGATTGCGGAGTATATCCTCTCCCCGTTCCAAAAAGTTTTTTTATAATTTTTAACCGCCTTCTCATACGCCTCTAAGAATTTGGTTTTGGGCTCTTTTCTGCCAAGCATTTCAGACAGCTTTGCGCCGAACCAGAGGGCCCTTATCCACTGCGCATTTATTTCTGGAAGAAGCACCGTCCCAAGCCCCCAGTCAGAAGGGACTCTATCCGATATTTTCTTTCCGCCCGCCTCCATTCTACAATCAATCCAGGAAGCATATGGGGGGGAAAGCAGAAGGCCATTCTGAGTTTCGCGGCAAAGCTCATCGAATGCGAGACTGAGGGAGTTAAGAATCTTCTCAGCGAAGGGAAAGTCTCCTGTCCGCCCAATGTATCTTTCCGTGAGCAGGAAAAAGAGCAGGGTGGCATCCAGGGCCTCGAAATTCGTTCCCCCATAGCTGTCAGGCATCCTCCCAATCTTTCTGTCCTGTTTCCTAACCGCCCATTTGAGGACTTTTCCGACGAACTGCGGATTTAGTTTCATATAAGTCTCGAAATTAGACAAACATCCTTCGAAGAGGTCTCTAAACCATATTTGCTTGAACCAGTACTCTCCAGCCTCTGGTACTTTGATACCATCAACCATCATTCCAAAACTGTCAAGAGCCATTATTCTCGTAAGGACTTCTTTGCTTGTATTAAACTTGTGTACTAGTCTTTGTAGATATTCCATTTCCTTCATTTCATTCAAGTCAAAATCAACAGTCTTTTTTGTATCGCAGCTTATGTGTAAGGGAACTGTACAATCGCCATTTACGTTGCATTTCATCTCCCCCACAAAATAAGGGTGCTTGTATTCCTGCAAAAACCTGATTTCCCCCTCTGTCTTTTCTCTGAAGCCGCTTCCCAATTTGTATCTCCAAACTGCCTCCGTCTTCTCAATTTCCGTCGTGCAGCCCGGGAGAAAGAAATCTATCTTCCTTGCCCCCCTTCGAACGCTCAGCCCCCCCTTTTGTTCATGGATTTCAACGTCTGGGTTGGATTCTGCACATATGCTTCGCAGGTCTATTAGAGGCTTGACCGTGAGTATATGCTCCCCAGATGTTCTAATGTTAAAAAGGGCCCTTGCGTTGAGACCCCGACCACCTCCCCTTGCAAGATAGAACTCCACATCGAGAGAGGCGTTCTTGCCAGAATACTGATAGATGAATTTCCACGGGTAAACCACCACCTTTTGTGGCGTGAGTTCTGTTCCATCCAGTCCAAAGAATAAGGTGTCCAAGTATTTCCAGTACTCTCCCCCGGTGACACAGCACAGGCCCTGATAAGGATAGTCACGGTTAGGGCCGATGAGCGCGTCCTCTTTAACTGAAAAGATGGATAGATCAAGCGTTCCCTGGGGGCGTTTTAGAACAGCATGGAGGTTTCTTGCAAAGTCAAACTCAACATCTTCTTTCGGCTCGTACTCCCATCTCAACTCTTCAACCCTCATTGTTCCCACTGGTTACCTTTTTCTTCACGTCCTGCAGAATGTTCATGTAATTGATGAAAGCGTCGTATGGAGAATCATATGGGTTGAAGTACTTGTGAACATCCCCGTCTGCGAACCACTTAGTGCACATATAGTAGAAATGGTCAGAAGTCTGTAACAGTCTCCAGGTATGCAGCAGCTCCTTGTCATCTATCTTTCCTTCAAGCTTTGCCATTTCCTCAAAAGCCGCCCTCTGCATGTCATTTTCTAGCCAAGCAGAGGTGTCTCTCTGGACGTCAGCCCAAGAGAGGATATGCGGCACATCGAACTCCCCAACCGGCTCGTACTTATCCACCACTTCCGATGGCGTAACGAACTCGAGATAGTCGTACTTCAAAACATCGTGAGGCATCTTCCTGAGAAACTCGAAGATACCTGTGTCCTGCCACTGATGCTCCCCGAAAGTCTCGTAGTCGATGAAGATGTTTATGAGATTCCCTTCGCACTTCGATAGCCAGGAAGCATATTTTTCTGCAGTTAGGGGATATTCCTCCCACCATCGCGCCGAGAACCTGAACCCAATATCGTCGGAGAGCTTGTAATTCCTGAGGAGAATCTTGAGTTTCGAATTGCCCGGCGGTTTGTAGAGATAGTTAGGAGATCTCCACTTTAGGTAATAATCATGGCCTTCCGTTATAATCCCTTTGTAGCCCATGCTTTCAACCAGTTCAGAGATGTGGTTCGAGTACATGGCCTCCGTGTTTCTGAAAACTTTAGGTTTCTGCCCGAAATAGTCATTGATTAATTCCTGATGTTTTTCTACCTGGTCCCTAAACTCTCTTTCAGAAAACAGTGCAGCAAGAGAGTGGTAATAGGTCTCGCTCAGAAACTCCACATTGCCCGTGTCTGCCAGGTTCTTAAAACTCTCCACGGTCTCGGGAGAGTACTTCTCGCACTGTTCAGCGAAAACGCCAGTCATGCTGTAGCTTATCTTGAAATCTTTACCAAGCTCATCGATTAAGCCAAGCATGATCTTGTTAGTTGGAAGATAACACTTCCTAGCGACCCGCTCAAATATCTCTTTGTTCCTGGCCTCGTTAAAGTAAGGGACGTTCTCAGAAAAAACAGAGAATTTGTTGAGTCTCATGGGTTGATGGACCTGGAAGTAAAAACATATGGAAGTCATGCAAATCTACCGTAGGTGCTCAGGGTCTGCTCCGCTACTTTATCCCAGCCGAAACTGACCACTTCTTTCTTAGAGTTCTCCCCCATCACTTTCTCTAAAACAGGATATCTCAATATAGACACTATCTTATTAGCCATCTCGTAAGTGTCCCAGAAGTCAACCTTGAAACAGTGCTTGACGGTCTCGGATACTCCTGCGTTCTTGGACACTATGAGAGGCGTACCAGTTGCCATCGCCTCCAGAGCGGTTATGCCAAACGGTTCTGTTATTGAGGGCATCACATAGGCGTTGCAATGCGCGTAAGCCAGCGGAATCTGTTCTTCGGGGATATAGCCAGTGAACCTGACCTTATCGTGGATTCCCAGCTCTATCGCAAGATTTATTAGCTCCGGCATCTGGTCGCCCTTTCCAACTATTATAAAAGAGACGTCCTTCTCCTTCTCCAAAACTATCTTAGCCGCGTGCAAAAAGAAATATGCTCCCTTCTGGTTGGTTAATCTTCCTAAAAACAAGATATTTTTCTTCCCAATCATCTTCTCTGCGTTTGCATATTTCTCCAAATCTATTCCGTTATATATCACCACAATTTTCTTCTCATCCGCATTATACCTATCAATGAGCTGTTGTTTCATATAATTAGATACGGTTATTATGACGTCCGCCTCGTCTATACCTCTTTTCTCTACGTCTATTATCCAGTCCATAGGATAAATGCTTGCTGTTCTGTCATATTCAGTGCTATGAACAGTGAACACGAGAGGCCGTTTCTTTGCTTTCTTGAGCTCTATTCCCGCCTGCACGGTTATCCAGTCATGGCAGTGAATTACATCAAAGCTTTCCTTCCTCGCTATCTTGACGCACTTCTGATTGTACCTCATGACCTCGTTAAAAAGGTCCCAGCCATAATTTTCTTTTACCAAATCTTCTACCTCAACAGTGTCTGGGTGCTCAGAAGAAGCGATACGATACTCTAACACTCTGGTGTTTGGATTATAGTAAGGTCCTATTTGTGAGATGTACGGGCCAACAACGTGCTCGGGGTAAGGTCCAACCACGGGTCCCCTACGGTGCACAATCCTCCTCATCTTCCCAACATAGTCAACTCCGATTAGCTCCACTCCCTCCAAGTACATCTTAGGTGGCTTCTTTGGCATGAAGAACAAGACATGGGCCCCCCTTTTGCCAAGATTTCTGACCAGTTCGTAACAATGGGTTCCCAAGCCCCCGCTTTTGGCAGGAGGGAACTCCCAACCCAACATCAATATCTTCATTGCACTCACACTATTATTAACAGAGCAGAGATTTAATGTTTTACACAATTATTGCATCTTTCCGCTTATGTGCCTGGCAGCCGTTCTGTTTGCAAACTCTCCAGTTTTTTCCAAATCCCAGTTCTTCAGCCGACCGTGGATAAAACCGGCGTTAAAAGCATCTCCCGCACCCACTGGATTGACTACTTTTACTCTCTCAGCTTTAGCCAAAAATCCTTCGCCTTCAGAGTATATATAGGATCCTTTTTTGCCGAGATGCACTGCACTTATTTTAGAATCAAACTCTTCAACCGCTTTTTTATAGTCTTTTCCAGTGAGAGCTCTAGCCTCCTTACTGTTCAAGAAAAATATGTCTACATACTTAAGCAGTTTCAGCAGCTGTTTGCTTCTGATATCGGGCCACCCCTTGAAATCCCATCCTATGTTGAGAGAAGTCTTTATACTATTTCTCCTGCAGAACCTGAAGAGTTTCTCATTCGGTTTTCCGAGTAGTTTCTCAGTATGCCAGTAGCCTCCACGATGGACATGTCTTGCGTTTTTTAACATTCTAAAGTCCACGTCTTGGAGGGAAAACAGCAAATTAGAACCCTCCTGCGTTATGAAACTTCTGGACCCGTCTGGAAAGGAAACTGCGAAAGTCACGGCACTCTTTCCTTTTCTGACCCCCTCAAAATAGACCCGGTCTTTTCTAAGCTCCTCAACAAGATGGTTGCCTATGAAATCCTTTCCAACCGCCCCCATGAAACAGGATTTCAGGCCCAACTTAGAGGCAAGAGCAGCACAATTGGCAGCCTCCCCTCCCCTGGAATACAAAAAATCAGAAACAGCTTGAGTTTCCTTCTCTGGATACTTTTTGAGGGGAGAAGTTATGATGTCTAGAAAGATGTCTCCCACGCAGACCAGGTCATACATGGAATCACAGAGATTTCCACCTGTTCTCGAGTTTCTTCATTATGCCGGGCATGGTCGTGTACTCAAGAACATCAAGAGGCAACCTGTGCGGTTCGAAAGCGCCGTGCCTTCTCATGTAGTCTGCTATCTTGTTCGCCTGTTTCCTGGCCCCATCAAAAGCAGGGTCCTTGAACAAGTCAACAGGCCCTTCTAGCATGCCGTCAGCTAATTGGAATCCGGCGGCTATGACTCGCGGTGGGCCATCGAATCTCGTCGGGTGGGCATCCTCAAAGCTGACCGGCATTATAGGGCCGCAATGACTGCCTCTCATCCATCCCTCTACTAGATATGGGAAGGCGAACGGGTCTAACGCCTCGCCCAAGGCAGGTAATCCTTTCTGGCATCTGACAAACATCACCGGGTCGTCCTTTCCAACGTACTTTCCGGCTATTAGGCTGAGTCTTTCAACAGAGCTCACTGCCGCCTTAAGTCCGTCTTTCCTTATCACTCGTTTAGTGCAGTATCTGCCGGGGCTGCCTATGAACATCAAAAGGTCGTAAATCTCTTCAGGCGTCTTGAACACTATCCTCCTGTGCTTATAGACATCATGGACCTCGAACATGAATCCGTCATGCAGGTCCGGGTCTATCACCAGACCGGCAGTGCTCATAGGATCAGCGAACATCTTGAAGAGCGGCAGGTTCCACGCGCCTGGCTCTGTCTTGTCCGCCATAAATACTATAATCGGCTCGCTTGTCCTCTCCTCGAACTCCATCTCAGCCACTCCTGGGCCCATGCCCTTCACATTGCCCGAGAACGAGGTGGCCAGCAAATCTTGTCCAGCTCCATACAGCTTTAGCTTTTTTGCGACTTCAGCTGCCTTGACGAACGTGTCCCATGCCAGCTTGTGTATCTCCTTGTTGTCCTCGCCCTTGTGGTGGGTCATTATCAGCTGGAGGTCGTCGCCGCAGTGCATGACCCTGAAATCCTTAAGTAGCTTTTTCTTTTTGGCTTTGGCCATCGCCTCTTCCGCTGATTTCATGCAGGAAGGATGGACATTGCTGTGGCCCGGAAAGCCTCCTATATCCGCTTTAATCACGCTTAACGTTATCATCAATTCACCTAAGTGCATTAATCATATCTAATATAACTGCTTTTTGGTCTCTGGCCTTTACGATGGCAGAGGCAGCGAGAGCCCCAGACGCACCGAGTTCTATCGCCCTTTTCACATCATAGCCATTGCTGATTCCCGCACCAGCGAGCAGCGGAATGCCCCTAGCCGCTTTGACCGCCTTCTTTATCAGACCCGGCCTGGCGGTAGATACTGATATTCCCGTCCCTATGAGCGCAGGCGGCTCTATCGCGATATAGTCCGGCTTGAATCTCCTCACTCTTCTCAAAGTGGCAATGTTGTTAACGCAAACTACTGTCTTCAGCTTGTTCTTCTTGGCAATCTCTATCGACTTTCGCAAATCCCTGTATTTCATCCTCTTTTCAGAATGGTTCAGCAGAGTGCCTTTCGCTCCGTTCTCTTTGACATCTTTCGCGAGGACAGCTCCAGTGTGGGCCCCTTCCTCTATTGGGTCAATGTGCTGCGCGTAGACTGGCACCTTGACCGCTCTAGAAACAGAATAGATATCGGCAACCTCAACTGCTATAACAACGTCCGCTTTCTTCTGCTTAGCTATCTTGGCGATTAATTTGGCTAATTTTACCGCATCCTTGCCCGTGCCTTCAATATAGGTTTTGAAGTTGACCAATAGCATAGGCTTCATAGCTTCACCTTTGGAACGCCTTTCGCCCATCCTCTAGCGGCATAGTACTCCTTCTTCATTATCTCAAAGTCCTTTTGCTTAATATACCTGCCCTTGACCGGGTCGTCGGGCAAAGGCATCGATGTGACTCGCTCAGGAAGACTATCGTCGCTCTCTTTCCAACCAAGCTTGATGTTAATGGCTTTCTCAATATCATAAATCTTGGCCGCTTTTTCTTTCAGTTCTTTAGCGCTCACTTTCTTTCCAGTGACTAACGACCACAACTCGGCCATCAAGTCGACGTTATAGACCTTTCTCGCGAACTTGCACAGGCCCAGCGAGTCGAAAAGAGTGTAATAATCCTCGCTCTCCTTGACCTGTCTGGCCTTGCCTTTTATAGAGAATCTCTGCTCATCACAGAACGCCAGATCTATCCCATAGGCTCCTGCTCTCTGGTGGTCTGCCCCTCTCACGTCTATCGCTATGCTCAGCGCATAGGCGGGCAGGCTATTTGGGTGGAAACCGCCTGGCTCCATGCCCTTAACCTGCATCGCGTATTTGAGAGCTTTGTATTTTTTTGCGAATGGGACTATCCCGTCAGCCATCTCCGCGCCCAGTCCTGTCCTGCTTGCTATCTGCTTTATGAGCCCCAACTCTTTATCGCCGTTCCCGAAGACTAATTCTTTATCCTTTATTATCCCTTTTTCCCCAAGCTCGAAAGCCAGCGCGATGAGGTTGCCTGTGGTTATCGTATCTATCCCGAAAGTGTCGCAGAGCTCGTTCGCCTCTATTATAGTGTTAAAGTCATCTATCCCGCAGTTAGAGCCCAGCGCGTATATGGTCTCATATTCTGGTCCCTCTTCCTTGACTCGATATTTTCGTGAGCTAGTCAATTTGCCACAAGCTATCGGGCAGCTGAAGCAGGAGATGTCGTGCTTCCAGTAATGCTTCATCTCCTCACCGGTTATGTTCTCGGCCTTCTCGAAACTGGCCTGCTGCCAATTCCTGGTTGGCAATGCGCCCGACTCATTCAGGTGCTTCAGGCCTCCAGGCGTTCCATAGACCCGGTACTTCTCTGTGCCCTCTCCTTCCGCGAGTTTGTCCAGCTCCAGTATCTTGCCGAATAGTCTCTCGTCGTTTGCTGTCTTGACCGGTTTATTTCCTCTAATGACTATCGCCTTGAGCTTCTTCTGGCCCATGAGACAGCCCATGCCCGTCCGTCCTGCCTGTCTTCCGTAGCCGTGGGTGATGCATGCGAACTTGACCTTGTTCTCTCCCGCTATCCCGATAGAGGCCACTTCTACCCTCTCACCAAAGCGGTACTTGAAATGGTCCTCGGTCTTCCACGCGTCTTTGCCCCATACCTCTCTCGCATCCTCTATAGAGACGTTATCCCCGTCGATATGCAGAAAAACAGGGCGCTTGCTCTCTCCTTTTATGAATATAATCTCATAGCCGGCGAACATCATCTCTGTCCCAAAATGCCCCTTGAAGTAGCTCTCGCCCAAGAAACCGGTCAGAGGCGATATTCCAAAAACGCCGGTAATATTAGCCGTTGGTATTATCGTCCCGTCCATGCCTCCAGCCGCGAATATCAATGGGTCCTCTTTAAGATGTTTGTATAATTCTACAACACCATAGCCGTTTCCGCCAAGATATTTCTCGCGATAGTCCTTAGGCAATTCTCCTTTCTCTATCTTCCCGCTAACCAAATCAACTCTTAGGATCATTGGAATCCACCTTTATGGCGAATCTAGGGCAGTATTTGATGCACGCCAGGCAGACGTCGCACTTCATCGCCTTGCCGTTGACTTCCCAGATGGCGTGATAGGGGCAGGCGACATAACAGCGTCCGCAGTTCACGCACTTCTTCCTATCGAGCATGACTATCTTCTCCCCCTGCTTAAGGGCGCCGTAACGACAGGCTTTGACGCACTCTGCCTCTTTGCATTGCTTACAGACATGTGCGCCTAGATTGGATACGTCCTCGCGGAATATCCTTATCAGAGAACTAGACGGCTTGAACTCCTTGGTTTTGACGTAGGAGCAGACCATCTCGCATGTCTTGCAGTAGACACACTTGTTCGGGTCGACCTCGATATGCATGCGTCTATAACGGAGTTCATCTATTTATTGTTTATAGGAAAAGATATAAAGTAAAACCGCCTAAGGAATAGCATGGGATACCTGTTTTTTGATATAGAATCTTACGTCTGTATTCATAATAGGAACTCGGGCTTCAACCCCTATGAAAAGGAGTCGAAAGTCATAGTAATAGCCTATAATTACTACCCTGGTTTCAATGCCCCGAAGAAGAACCAGCTCAAAAAGCCCATCTTCCTGAAAGAGTGGGAGCGATCAGAGAAAGACACGCTCGAGGAGTTCTACGGCTTCATAAAGGACAGAGTGGACAAAGAGATGGTCGTTAACAGCTCTGGCAAGGAGATGACACGGCTGAAGATGGTCGGCTTCAACATACTCAAGTACGACGTTCCCTACCTCTTCGGTCGCATGGAGCAGCTCAACATAGCGCCGAAGCGGGAGCTGTTCTACTACCTTTTCGTCATGCCGTACGCCATAGATTTGTACTATATGACGCCGATGGTCTCGCAGAAGACCCGCGAGTATAAGCAGCTCTGGGGAATAGGACAGAAAGAGGTCAACAAGTTCTTCGGTCTCCAAGTGAAAGAAGGGAGAGGGGACGAGCTCAGCAGGTTTTATGACGCGAAAGAGTACGACAAGATTCTGAAGTACTGCACGGAAGAGTTCACCTTCGAGCAGCTCTACGACTCGTTCCTGATGCACATTCTAGAGAAATCATAATTCTCTTTTCAGTTTCTTCTCTTCTTTCCTTATCGTGTCCTTTAGAGCTCTTTCGACATTCCTGTCCCTCTCGAAATACTTCACGAAATCCTCGACGAAAAGGACCAGTAGCAGCATGAAGAAATACAGCAGCAGACTAATCCCAAGTCCGCTGATCAAATAACCTTCTCCAGTAGGCAGGCCCACGCTGACCCCGCCGCTGAACTGGTAGACCTGGTCGGTGAACGGATAGAGCAGCTGCACCCCGCCCTCCGTGCCCATATCCAGTATCGTGTGGGAGAACAGGAACAGCAGCAGCAAAAGCGATAGGGTCTTGTACCTGTTGCCTCTCTTCTCGTACTGGAAGGCGAGCGCGACAAGGACAGCGGGCAATAGCAATGTCACGAACAGGTTATGGAGAGTAGCGCGATGGATGAAGAAGACGTCCAGGTCTAATAGCACAGTGGCCAGAGCCAGTCCTACCACCCAGAGGAGGCCGTGTTTCAGATGCACCCTGGCCGCAAGCGCTATTATTATAGGGAATATGAAGTGGAATACTGAGTCCATACTATCACCTGAATCACGATAACTCACCATTTAAGCATTTCTGATACCATTCGCTGGCACCTAGGCATGGCGCGCATATCTCCTCGCAGCTACGACCGCCCATCATCTTCTGGTTTGCACAGTTGCTTGCAGCCAATTTGCACAGGGTCACATCCGCCGTCTTCTTCACTTCTCCGCCAACTATTGTAAAGCCCACGATATTCAGGAAGATGGCCACCGCGCACACGAAAAGAAGTACCGCTCCCGCTGTTTTGAATGCCATGAAAAAAAGCCTGTCGGTGTCCATGTCTAATAAAAATCAGAAATAGTTTAAAAGGCTACTTCTTCAGGCGCATCCTTTCCACGGCCAGTTTCGCGGTCATCTCGCTGAGTTTCTGATGCGCAGAGGACTGCTTCTCGGCTCTGGGGTTCCAAGTCTTCATAACGTTCCGGTAAATGAGGCTCTCCGCAGTTTCAAGGACCCTGGCGCGCTTAGCGGGAGGAAGATGCCCCGTTTTTTCCATCGCACTATTGTACAGCACTAAGGAGTTTTCGACCAGCTTCCAGTCTTTCTTCTGCTTCTTCATCCCCATCTTGGCTCTTATCTTTTCTTCCTTGCCTTTCGCCATGCGCTCCTTTCTCTGGAAATACCTTCCGCCTGATTTGAACACCTGCCTCTCCAGCTTCCCCATGACCTTCCTGCCAATCGCCATTAAACCACCCTCTATCTGTTTTTTCTCCTGCTCATACGCTCTTCGTCCTCAATCTCCTTTCGCATCTTGACAAATTCTTCCATCATATTTCCTTCCTCTTTGGTCGGCTTTCTCCCACTCTTTAAGCCTCTTACCAAATTTGCAAAAAATCGTTCTCTTTCCAAATCTATTCTTGGTTTATCCCTTAAGAGTCTTTTAACCAGCTCCCTTGAATCCTCCTTTTGGCCTATATCAACAGCCGGCTTGTATTTCAGGACCCTCTTTCTGGCTGCCATGATAAAATTAGGAATAGACGATTTATAAGGATAATGCAGCATAATAGTAGCGTGAAAACTCTAGTGGTCTATTACTCAAGGACAGGCACAACCAAGAAAGTAGGGCAAGAGATAGCCAGACAGCTCAAGGCAGATGAGGAAGAGATATTCGACGTGAAAAGCAGATTAGGTCCTATCGGCTGGCTAAGGTCTGGAAGGGAAGCGATGA
>Ga0315279_10003399_pt1 | contig 22251 bp, 21 predicted proteins | sample YL17G06_20_MG_FD_203694 | JGI IMG/M metagenome (GOLD analysis project Ga0315279, IMG submission 203694) | Sediment microbial communities from Yellowstone Lake, YNP, Wyoming, USA - YL17G06_20 | ecosystem: Environmental > Aquatic > Freshwater > Lake > Sediment | place: USA: Wyoming | collected... | reverse complement strand
TAAAACTTAAAGAAGAAAAAACCAAGCCAATTCCTGAAAATGTCGATATTTACAATAAGCAATTTGAAATTTATAAATCTTTATATCAAGATTTAAAAGAAGATTTTAAGAGATTAAAAGAGAAGGGAGCATAGATCTGTCTTTCTTTTTGTGAATTAAAATTAAATAATTTTTTGAGGTAAGAAAAAATCCCCACAAGTTCTTGACACCAATACCACTTTTCAAAAAATTTGACATTAAATAAGAAAAATGCTAAACTACAAATCAATCTAAAAATTTTAACTTACAGGAGGTGATTATAGAAAAAATTTTTTTTATTAAATTTTTGATTATAATTTTTTAAGGAGGTTCTAAATGAAACAAGTATTAAAAGTATCTGTATTATGTGCTATGGTAGTTTTTCTAATTATTACGTTCTTCCTAATAGGCTGCACAGCTGAGGCCGCCGCACCATTAACCGCTGTTCCAGTTATTACTAAGGCAGATAAACCCTGGAATATTGGCTTTGTCTTCAAAGGACTTACGAATGAATGGGCACAGAAAATGTTAGCTGATACTAAAAGTCACGCTGCTGATATTGGCATTGTGATGAAGGCAGATGGCATGGAAGACATTGAATTCCAGACTAATCTTATTGAATCTTATATCACGTTGAAAATGGATGCCATAGTGATTGCCCCGACGGATGCCAAGGGATTAGTTCCACCTGTTGTCAAAGCAATGAAAGCAGGGATAGTCGTGATTAATGTTGACTCGATGCTTAACCAGGCTTTGTTGAAGGATGCAGGTGTGGTGGTTCCATATATTGGCCCTGATAATAGAGCTGCCGCCAAACTTTCAGGAGATGAGCTCGGTAAAGTACTTAGCGCTGGTGATAAAGTTGTTATTCTTGAAGGGGAACCCGGTGCCGAGAATGGTCAACAACGCACACTAGGTTTTAAGGACTCCGTGCAGGAATATAACCTAAAACTAGTTGCTTCCGAGACCGCACACTGGCAAGTTGATCCAGCCTTTACGCTTATGGGTGACCTATTGACCACTTATCCCGATATGAAGGGTGTTATGGCAGATAATGATAACATGGCACTAGGAGCTTTACAGGCAATCGATGCTGCAGGGAAGACTGGCAAGATCTTAGTTGTTGGCTTTGATAACGATTCTCCTGCCCAGCAGTTTATCAAGGAAGGCAAGATGCTCGCCACCATTGAACAGTATGGCGGACAAGTTGCCTCTTGGGGACTCGATGCTGCTGTCGCAACTTTGCAAGGTGCCACATTCGCTAGTTTGGTACCGACAAAAGTTGAATTAATCACCAAAGAGGACTTACAATAAATTAATTCTGATGCAATATAGCGGGTGGTGATCTTAGGTCACCATCCGCTTTCTTTTATCATGTTCAAACGAAATTAGAAATATTATATTTTTTATTAAACGACAAAATCATTGGAAGAATATAATTATGTCAAACTTCAAAAATCTTTTAATATTTAGAAATATCATGATGAGATTTTCAGGAGTGACTGCCTTGAAGAATGTCAGCCTTGATATTAGAGAAGGCGAGGTTCATGTTCTTGTAGGAGAAAATGGTGCTGGAAAATCAACATTGGTTAAAATTCTTTGTGGGATTTATACTCCCAATGAAGGAGAAATGTATCTGGGTGGGAAACGTTTTAATCCTCAACGACCGTTGGATGCAATACAAGCAGGCATTCGCATGGTCTACCAGGAATTCAACATGCTCCCTTTTCTATCTATAGCAGAAAATATCTATTTTGAAAAATTTCCATCAAAAAGAGGATTGGTGGATTATCGCACTCTATACCAGAATACAGAAAATATAATGAAGGAAGTTGGATTGAATGGATCCCCTCAGGATCCGGTCGAATTCTTGGGGGTTGCCCAAAAAGTGCTTGTTCAGATTGCAAAAGCGATTTCCACTGAAGCCAAGATCATAATCCTAGATGAACCAACCGCTGCACTTACCTCAAAAGAGACTCAACGTCTGTTTGACATTGTTCGCCAACTAAACAAAAAAGGTGTAACGGTTATTTATATTTCTCATCGACTGCAAGAAATCCTTGAAATTGGAGACCGAGTCACCGTGTTGAGAAACGGGGAGAAAGTAGACACGCAGGAGGTGAAGGACATTACAATCCCAGGAATTGTTAAAATGATGATCGGTCGTGATATGGAGACAGAATATCCATTTGATCCAGATGTTAAAACTGGCCAAGAAGTTTTTCGGGTAGAAGAGCTCAAATATCGTGGTGGAAAGAATACCATTTCACTCTCCTTAAACAGAGGTGAACTACTTGGTATTGCTGGCCTGGTCGGTTCGGGGCGAACAGAGACTATGCGTGCTATTTTTGGTGCCGATAAAAGAATACAAGGGAAAATATACCTACGCAATAAAAAAATCACCATTAAGAGTCCCAAAGATGCAGTAAAACATAGAATCTGCCTAATTACAGAAGATAAAAAGATGCAGGGACTGATTTTAGAAATGCCTTGTTCCGTGAATATCACAATTACTGACTTGACCCAGATTGCTAAATTAGGCTTATTGAATTATGGAAAAGAGCATAAGGTTTCGAAGGAATTAATCAAGGAATTTGCTATTCAGACACCTTCAGATTTACAACTAGTCAAATATCTCTCTGGCGGTAATCAACAAAAAGTGGTAATAGCAAAATGGATGTTTCGTAAAGCAGATATTCTAATTTTTGATGAACCAACTTGTGGTATCGATGTCGGTGCTAAATATGAAATCTATCTTTTACTTTGGCGAATAGCTGCTCAAGGCAAAGGGGTAATCATTGTCTCTTCCAATCTACCAGAATTAATCGGTATTTGTCACCGAATTATCGTCTTTTCTAATGGTAAGGTTTCCGGAGAGGTAGAACGGGACAATTTTAATCAGGAAGAGATATTATCATTGGCTTATCAAAATTACATCTAAGAAAGGTGAGTAATCATAAAGATCAAAAGACTCTTACGGAATCTCATGAGAGAAGCTGGAATTGGTATTGCATTAATACTTCTTATCGTGTTTTTTCTAATATTTAGTCCAAATTTTGGCACAACGAGCAACTGGAGTAATATCTTTACTCAAATTACTCTCAATAACATTATTGCGGTCGGAATGACCTTTGTTATATTGATAGGTGGTATTGACCTTTCGGTAGGATCGGTCTTAGCATTAAGCGCAGTATTATCTGCCACTATTCTTGTTAGTAAGTCAATATCTACCTCAGTAGCAATTCCTCTAAGTATATTGACCAGCTTTGGGATAGGTATAATTATTGGTTTTCTAAATGGGGCCATAACTGAAAAATGGAAGATACATTCTTTCGTCATCACTTTAGGGATGATGAATATTGCTAGAGGTGCAGCTCTGGAGTACACAGACGCAGCAACGATCTATCAACTTCCAAAAGTATTTGTAAAATTTGGAAGCACACAAATCTTAGGATTCATCCCGGCTATCTTTATTGTAGCTCTTATTTTGGTTATCATAGGTCATTTTATATTAACCAGGACAGTATTTGGCCGATTTGTCTATACCATAGGTAATAATGAGGAAGCCGTCCGTCTTTCTGGCCATAACACCTCTGTCTACAAGATTAGCACATTTGCTATTTGCGGCCTAATGGCAGGTATTGCTGGAGTAATATATATAGCTCGCATGTCGGTTGCAAATGCAAGTATAGGGACAGGTTATGAACTGAATGCAATTACAGCAGTAATCATCGGTGGCACTAGCTTCAGTGGAGGTAAAGGATCAATGACCGGTACTTTTCTTGGTGCCTGCTTGATTGGGGTTTTAAACAACGGCCTTATCTTAAGGGGAGTAAGCACCTTCATTAGACAAATGATCGTAGGATTAGTACTTATAGTTGCAGTAATTATTGATAAATATCGGAAGAAGATCTCTACTGCTATGCAAGATAAGATGGTAAACCAGTTTTATAAGGAATAGCTTTAGCAGTTGATGGTTAATTACGTTGCATTATTAAAAAAACTATGAAATTAAAATTAAAAGAAACAGGCAGAGACTATTATATATTTAAAATAATAAAATAGATTGTGGAGGTATTATTCTATGAACAGGAAAGAAGAAGTCACTGAAAAATTAGATAGAGTTCGTATATTTTTGCATGAAAAGCAACTAGACGGTATTTTGCTAAGCAGTTTGGCCAACTTTGCTTGGTTAACTGCGGGGGGTGATTCACATATAGATATTGATAATAAATATGGTGGCGTATCATTATTTATAACTCATGATAAAGCTTATGCTATAACAAACAATATTGAGGCACCACGTATCGAAACCGAAGAAATAGCAAGTTTGGGTTTTGAATTCGTAGTTTCTAAATGGCATGATGATAAAGAAGAAAACTCTATATTCTCGAAATTGACTAAGGGTATAACGTGTGGTTCTGATAATGTGATGCCCGGGATGAAGTTTATAGGAAATGAATTCAAATCAATTCGTTATGTATTAATGCAGTCTGAAATCGAACGCTATCGCTGGGTAGGATTGCATAGTTCACAAGCAATCGAAAGAGCTGCAATAGAGATCCAACCTGGGATGACCGAATTCGAGATAGAAGCTGTTATGGCGAGAAATTTGCTCAGTGATTATATGACCCCCACCGTATTGCTTGTTGCGGTGGATGAGCGCAATTTACTCTATCACCATCCGATACCAACCGAGAAAAAACTCAAAAAATATGCTTTGCTTGTTTGCTGCTGTCGGCGTTGGGGTTTGGTCACTTCCCGTTCTCGCTCAGTCTATTTTGGTAAAATACCAAGGGATCTAGAAGCTAAACAAAGAGCAGTTACTTACGTAGATGCTGTAATGATGGCTAGGACTCGTCCGGGTGTTACAGTCAAGGAAGTAATCAAGGCAGCTCAAGATGCTTATGAAAAAACTGGCTTCCCAGATGAGTGGAACTTCCAGCACCAGGGTGGTGCAATTGGGTATGAAAATCGTGACTATATTGGCAAGCCTGATATGAACGAAGTGATTCATAATCACCAGGCTTTCACCTGGAATCCTACTATCCAGGATACAAAATCTGAAGACACTATTATTGTGAATGAGAAGGAACCTGAATTGATTACGCAAACAGCCGATTGGCCCACAATTGAATATGTGATTGATGGGATTACGCTCAAAAGGCCTTCAATACTCGAGCGGTAATATATCAGAAGGAAAAAGTAATTCGAAAGAGAAACTCAAAAGAATGGAATGTAGATTCTGCCAAGTTGCCTACACTATACAAGCGAAGACCAAAGAAAATCTAGTTTAAAAATATACACAAAAGTGTGTTTGAAAGATTATTAAAAATGATTTTATTTAGTAAGCCAACAACACGTTGAACATATCAAGAAGAAAGGCAAGTGATTCTAAAAAATTAAAATGAAAAAAGCTGTAGTTGTTGGGAGCATAAATATGGATGTCATATTAAAGGTCGATGAAATTCCAAAAGTAGGAGAGACTAAAATTGCAGAAGAAATGAAGATTGCCGGCGTGGGAAGGGTGTAAATCAAGCAGCAGTAATTAGTAGATTTGGTAGGAATGTTTGTATAGTTGAAAAAGCTGAAAATGATAAGTTTAGGGGGAATCTTATTGATAGTTTGAAGGATTCAGGAGTAGATATAAAAGGAATTGTTGTTGATGAATTTAACAGTACGGGAAAAGTTTATATTACTGCATCACTATGCACTTATGTAATTTTAATAGCTTATACTATGTAACTTCTGCATAATATAAGCTAATTTTTTTATCTTTTTTTCCTGTAAGGATTAGTTATGAGAAAAACCACTTCTTCATCTATACCAATCACAATAAATAATATTTTGGAAAACTAAACTATTACTAAAAAAGAACTAAATAGCAATCAAAATCGTATACGCTGCCAAAATCTTTATTAATGTGGAGGAAAAGGATGAATATTCGAGACGAGATCAAGAACCATACCTCTGGATTAAGGGAAGTATTTGACAGACTTCCCATAGAGACCATTGAGGAGATTATCAAAGTTTTACTAGAGGCTTATGAGCATGGTAAGAAGGTTATCACCATGGGAAATGGAGGACATGCTTCAACCGCTTCTCACCTTATAAATGACCTTGCCAAACATACAGTAGTCTCTGATAAAAAGGATAAAGTCATCATAAAAGGTAAGCGGTTTAAGACCTTATGCCTAAATGATAATATAGCTACTTTAACCAGTTGGGCTAATGATGTAGGTTACGAAGACTGCTTTTCCGAACAGTTAGCTAACTGGGTTGAGGAAGGTGATGTGGTCATTGGCATAAGTGGAAGCGGAAATTCAGAAAATGTATTAAAGGCCTTTGAGGTAGCCAAAAAATCAGGAGCGATAACCATTGCTCTTTCCGGGTACCATGGTGGAAGGATAAAGGATGTAGCCGATGTTTGCTTTATCGTTCCCAGCAACAATATATCGTTTATTGAGGATGTCCACTTTAGCTTAATTCATCTTTGGTGTGATATTATAAGGAGAATCCTTCAGAAAAAATATGCGAGTAAGGGAAGGTCATAATGGAAGTAGAATTAACCGATAAGGATAAGAAAGATTTCCTCAAAACGATGCTCAGAATAAGGCATTTTGAAGAGAAGGTCTACCAGCTTTATCTAACAACAGACAAATTATATGGTATGTCTCCTCATTTATCCATTGGACAGGAGGCTGTGCCTACTGGAGTATGTAAGGCATTAAGAAAAGACGACTACATTGTAAGCACTCATAGGGGACATGGTCACTGCTTATCTAAGGGTGCAGATATGAAGTTTATGATAGCGGAGATATTGGGAAAGGAAATAGGCTTCTGTAAGGGTCGAGGTGGCACCATGCACATCGCTGATGTTAAAAATGGAATTTTAGGTGCCAATGGAATTGTTGGAGGAGGGCTTCCCATTGCTACTGGAGTTGGGATCTCCATAAAATATAGAGGAACGGATCAGGTTTGTATTTCTTTCTTCGGCGATGGGGCCTCAAATCAGGGGACATTTCATGAATCGGTTAACTTATGCGCTGCCTTTAAACTTCCCGTCATCTTTGTCTGTGAGAACAACATTTATGCTCTATCCACCTCCATTAGCAAGGTCTCTGCTACTCCTAATGTCGCTGACCGGGCAAAAGGTTACGATATACCAGGAGTAATCGTCGATGGGATGGACCCAATTGCCATATATGAGCAGGCAGCAAAAGCAGTTCAGCGAGCGAGAAAGGGAGATGGGCCCTCAATAATTGAGGCTAAGACCTACCGCTTCTTGGGACATGGGGCAAGCGATCACCGCTCCTACAGGACAAGAGAAGAGGAGAGGGAGTGGAAGAAAAAAGGACCAATTGTGAGATTCAAAAAGAGGTTAATCGAAGAGGGAGTTATGAGAGAAGAAGAAATAGAGATGATGGAACAAGAGGCAAAAAGGGAAGTAGCAGAAGCGGTGGAATACGGCTTAAGTAGTCCAGAACCGGATATAAATGATGTAGAAAAATACTTATATGTTTAAAGATATCTAAAAGGAGTTAGAAGAGATGAGGATAATAACCTATCGTGAGGCCATAAATGAAGCCCTAAGAGAGGAAATGGAAAGAGATGATAAGGTATTTCTTCTTGGAGAGGATGTAGGAGCCTTTGGAGGAGCTTTTGCTGTCACCAAGGGACTTTACGAGAAGTTCGGATCTAAAAGAATTATGGATATGCCCATTTCAGAGTCAGTTATCATTGGCTCTGCCTTAGGATGCGCCCTGACTGGACTGCGGCCTATAGCAGAGATAATGTTTATTGATTTTACCTGTGTCTGCATGGATCAAATTGTCAATCAGGTAGCCAAGATAAGATATATGCTGGGAGGACAAGTTAGGGTGCCCTTGGTGATAAGGACACAGGAAGGAGCAGGAAAAAGTTACGCTGCTCAACACTCCCAGAGTCTTGAATCCTGGTTTGTCCATACCCCTGGTATAAAGGTAGTTATGCCCTCTACTCCTTACGGTGTTAAAGGTTTACTTAAATCTTGTATTAGAGAGGATAATCCCATAATGTTCATAGAACATAAGCTTCTTTACAATACCAAGGGAGAAATCCCCGACGGCGATTATACCATCCCTATAGGTAAGGCCGATATTAAAAGAGAGGGAAACGATGTTACCATCGCTACTTATTCTAGAATGGTTCTTTTTGCCTTAGAGGCTGCTAATATTTTGGGGAAAGAGGGAATAAGTGTAGAGGTAATCGACTTACGTACCTTAATTCCGCTGGATATGGATGTCATCTCGGAGTCGGTTAAAAAAACAGGACGTCTTTTAACTGTTGAGGAGGGGAATAAAAGTGTTGGAGTTGGAGCTGAGATTGTTTCGAGGGTGTTAGAAAAAGCTTTTGATTATTTGGATGCACCTCCAAGGAGGCTTGCCTCCAGAGATGTTCCCATTCCTTTTAATAGAAATCTTGAAGGGGCAGTTCTTCCCGATGTCCAAAAGATTATTTTCGAGGTTAAAGAACTTTTGAATAAGGAGAAAAAATGCCATTAAGGAATAATATATCGTTGGTTGATTTAGTAAAGGCAACCCACCGATTAGCCGAAAAAAGGGACAGAATAACCCACCTTTGTATTTGCCCGATGTCGGAGGAGCTCATTAGGGCACCCATTGAGTTGGCGTTGGAATATAACTTTCCCCTGCTCTTTGTAGCAAGTAGAAATCAGGTTAGTGAGGAGGAAGGAGGAGGGTATGTAATGGGGTTGACTCCTGAAAGTTTTGTTCAGAAAATTGTCAATATAGAGAAATCGCTTGGGCTAAACAGTGATTCATCCCCTGACTATATACGCTTTATAGGCGTTGATCACTGTGGTCCCTGGTATAGAGAGAAAGAAAAGAAAATGAGCGAAGAAGAGGCGATGGAATCAGTGAAGCGAACCCTTATTGCTTGTCTGAAAGCAGGTTATTCCGGATTTCATATTGATTGTTCCTTCAAACCACTTCCCTCGGTTGAGATGAACGAGGAGAAAATCATTAAATTAACCCTTGATTTAATTGAATTTACTGAGAGAGAAAGGATAGCTCTTGGAAGAGCGCCTGTAAGCTATGAGATAGGCACAGAGGAGACAGCAGGGGGAAGTATTTCAGTGGAGCATTTTAGTTGGTTACTCAAAAAGATGCTTTTGGAAATAAAAAAAAGAAGATTGCCTGAACCGGCATTTGTTGTGGGAAGAACAGGGGCAGAGGTTAAGATGTTGGAAAATGTGGGGGGGTTTGACTATACGACTGCTAGTTTTCTTCCGAAAGTTACCAAAAAGTTTCACCTAGGTTTTAAGGAACATAATGGGGATTACTTAAGCGGTCCCATTCTTTCATTGCACCCTTGGTATGGAATTACTGCGGTAAATGTTGGCCCCGCCTTTGCAGCGGAACAGACGAGAGCATTGCTAAGGTTAGCAGAAATTGAAGGAAAGGAGACAGGTAAGGGTAGTTCTAATCTCTACAAGATTATGAGCGAGGTAGTATTAAAAAGGGCGCCATTTAATAAGTGGTTGAGAAAGGAAGACCAGTGGACTGTTGATGAGCTTCGAGATATACCTGCTGAGCTGCGTGCAATAACACTTGTCTGTGGTCACTATGTTTACTACGAGGAGAAAGTTAGAGAAGCAATCAACAGGCTATACAGTAATCTAAAGAGGTACAAGGTTTTTGAAAATTCAGAAGCCTATGTGATGGAGGCAGTAAAGAAGGCCATTATGAGATATGTCGGTTTGTTTAATCTTCGAGAAAGCACTACAAAGATATTGAAAAACGTTTAAGGAGAGAATAATGAGGAAAATAGAGTTGTTAAAAAAGAAGGCGAAAGAAATTAGGATAGATATTATTAAGATGCTTTCCCAGGCTGGAAGTGGTCATCCAGGAGGTGCCCTCTCCGCTACCGAGTTAATGACTGCACTCTATTTTAACCAGTTGAGGCATAATACAAAAGAGCCTGGGTGGGAAGATCGGGATAGAGTAATCTTTTCAAAAGGCCACAGTTGCCCTCTACTTTATGCGTGCCTGGCGGAATCTGGCTATTTCCCCAAAGAGGAGCTTTTGACCCTTCGTCGGTTTGGCTCAAGGCTTCAGGGCCATCCTGGCAAGGATAAAGGATTGCCAGGGCTTGAGGTATCGACCGGTTCTCTTGGTCAGGGCTTATCCATTGGTATAGGAATGGCTTTAGCAGGCAAACTCTCCCAGAAGGATTTTCGGGTTTATGTTCTTCTCGGTGATGGAGAATGTGATTGTGGTCAGGTCTGGGAGGCGGTCATGAGTGCGGGTCATTATAAATTGGATAATCTTTGTGCTATTGTCGACTACAATTGGCTTCAGATCGATGGTTCTACGGAAGAGGTGATGGGGTTGGAGCCATTGGTAAAAAAATGGCAAGATTTTCGATGGGAGACGATAGAGATTGATGGCCACAACTTCAAAGAAATTCTCAATGCCTATCAAAGGGCAAGGGATAATAAGGAAGCCCCAACTGTGATCATTGCTCACACTATCAAGGGAAAGGGTATTTCCTTTATGGAAAATAAGGTCGACTGGCATGGGAAGGTCCCCAATAAAGAAGAGGCAGAGACAGCCTTAAAGGAGTTAGAAAAAAATGGATAGGGATAAAAAAAATTGGCGAGGAACTCGGGAGGGTTTTGGTGAAGGTTTGGTGATTTTGGGAGAAAGAAATCCAAAGGTTGTCATCCTTTGTGCCGATTTGGCAAAGTCTACTCGGGCATATCTCTTTAAAGAAAGGTTTACCGATAGGTTCTTTGAATTTGGAGTAGCTGAACAGAATATGATGGGAGTGGCGGCGGGATTGAGTCTGGCTGGTTATATTCCCTATGTTTGCACCTATGGTGTCTTCTCTGCCGGTAGATGTTGGGAACAGCTGCGAACCAGCGTTTGCTACAATAATTGTAATGTCAAAATTGAAGGGGCTCATAGTGGCCTTTTGGTAGGACCTGATGGAGCAACCCATCAGGCTACCGAGGATATAGCAGCCATAAGAGTGATACCAAATTTAAAGATAGTGGTTCCTGTAGATAGCGTCGAGGCAAGGAAATCAACTATTGCGGCAGCCGATATTTCTGGACCCATTTATATCAGGGTTGGGAGGGAACCTACCCCAATAGTTACAAATGAAGATTCTCCATTTATCTTGGGAAAGGCAAATATCATTCGAGAAGGAAAAGATGTCGCGGTCATTGCCTGTGGAGTAGAGGTCTCTGAGGCACTCTTAGCGGCTGAAGAGATGGAAAAGGAAGGGATAGATATCTGTGTGATTAACCTACATACGATTAAGCCGATAGATGAGGAGACAATCATCAATATCGCCAAAAAGACTAGAGCAATTGTTACCGCAGAGGAACATCAAATTTTTGGCGGTCTTGGAGGAGCGGTGGCAGAGGTTCTATCAAAAAATTATCCTGTGCCCATAGAGATGGTAGGGATAAGGGATAAGTTTGGTGAATCTGGTCAACCCTATGAATTGTTAGAAAAATTTGGCCTTACCTGCTCAGGAATTATCAGAGCAATAAGAAAAGTATTAGAGAGAAAGGAAAAGGAATGAAAGCAGCGGTATATGAAGGGATAGAGAGAATAGCAATTAAGGATGTCCCAATTCCCAAGATAAACGAGAGGGAGATATTGGTAAGGATAAAGTGCTGTGCTATCTGCGGAACAGATATTCGGATATATCACCACGGTAATCCTTCAGTTATTCCTCCTACCATCACCGGCCATGAATTATCCGGAAGTATTGTTAAAGTGGGAAAAGAGACAAAGGATTTTAAAGAAGGAGAGAGAGTGACCATTGCCACCAGCATCCCCTGTCTGAAATGTTCTTTCTGTGAGAAGGGATTTTACAATATCTGCGATAATTTGAAGGGCATTGGCTATGAATATCAAGGTGGATTTGCTGAATATATGAGGGTCCCTGAGGAGGTCCTAAAGGCTGGTTATCTGTTAAAAATTCCTGAGAATCTTTCCTTTGAAGGGGCTTCTGTTTCAGAGCCCTTTGCCTGTGTCATCAATGGTCAGGAGCTCTCAAACGTTAAGGAAGATGATACAGTAGTAGTTATTGGGGCAGGACCAATTGGCTGTATGCATGTAGCCCTTGCCAGGATAAATGAGGCGGAAAAGATAATTTTATGCGATCTGTCTCAGATGAGATTAGATCTGGCTAAGAAAGAGGGCATTCCAGCTGACTATTTTATCAATGCCGGAGAAAATGATATAAAAAGGGTAGTAATGAAGATTACGCAGAATAGAGGCGCTGATGTGGTTATCATTGCTGCTCCCAGTGCCCGAGCCCAAGAAGATGGACTTTCCATAGTAGCTAAGAGAGGGAGACTGAACCTCTTTGGAGGCCTTCCAAAGACGGAGCCAGTAGCTAAGTTTGTCAGTAATATCATACACTACCGGGAGATCTTTGTCCATGGCTCTTATGGTTCGACGGTTAAACAACACAGAAAAGCATTAGAGCTCTTTTCCACAGGAAAGATTGATGCTAACAGATTTATCTCTTCAATCCTTCCCTTAGAGAGAATCTTAGAAGGTTTCAGGATGACTGAAGAAAAGAGAGTTCATCGGGTGGTTATTACTATATGAAAGCATCCGTTCTTAAAAAAATTGCGAATTTAGAGATTGAGCAAAAACCTATTCCAAAGGTTGAGCAAGATAGGGTCTTAATTAAGGTGGAACTTTGCGGAATATGCGGTACCGATCTTTTAGTCTATGATGGAAGATTTCCTGTTAAGATTCCTTATTATAATTTAGGTCATGAATACATAGGAAAAGTAGTGGAGATAGGGAAGGAGGTCAAGAGGATTTCTGTTGGTGAGCGGGTGGTAATAAACCCGAATTATCACTGTGACCTCTGTTATTTCTGCCATCGGGGAGATATAGAATTTTGTAAAAATAGAAGAGTTTTTAAGACAAAGTCAAATGGTGGATTTGCTGAATATGTCTCCATTGCTGAGAAGTTGGTTTATAAGGTACCTTTAACTCTTTCTCAGGAGGAGGCTATCTTTGTTGAGCCTCTTTCCTGCTGTCTTCATGGGGTGGAGTCCCTCAAGATTGGGCCAGGGGCAAGTGTAGCAATTCTCGGGAGCGGAACAATGGGACTCCTCACGCTCCAATTATGTAGATTAAAAGGAGCAGGAAAGATTGTTGTCAGTGAACCAGTAAAGATAAGAAGGGAGATGGCCAAGAACTTAGGTGCTGATTTAGTCGTTGATCCCTTAAAAGAGAATCTTTTTGAAGAGATAGATCAATTTACCCCTTTAGGTATTGATATCATTATCGAGTGTGCTGGGGCAAGGGAAACTATTGAAATGGCTTTAGAATTGGTGAGGGAAAAAGGGGAGATTCTCCTTTTGGCTATCTGGCCTAAGAAACAGGAAGTCATCCTTAAGCCATCTTTAATTGTGGACAAAGAGATCTTCATCCACGGGGTAATCTTTGGCTCATTTTATATGGAAAAGGCAATTGAACTTTTAGGTAAGAAGATGGTTCAGGTAAAACCTTTGCTTACCCACAGATATAAGCTTGATGATTTGAATGAAGCGATGAAGAAAGCAAAGGCTAAAGATTCAATCAAGGTAGGAGTCAGCCCTTAAATTATGGATAAAGAACTTAAGGATAGAGTGGCTATCGTAACAGGAGCGGGTAAAGGAATAGGAAAAGGGATCGCTCTTAATCTTTCTAAGGAAGGGGCGAATGTTGTCATTGCTGATCTAAATTTTAAGTCTGCAAAGAGCGTTATTGAGAAAATTAAAAGGAACAATGGAAGGGGATTAGCAATAAAGACAGATGTAAGTGAATCTGATGATGTGAGAAGAATGGTTGAGGTAACGATAAAGAGATTTGGCAAAATAGATATCCTGGTTAATAATGTTGGTATTAATAAACCTGCTCCCATCTGGGAGGTTACGGAAGAAAATTGGGACTTAACCATGAAGGTCAACTTAAAGAGTTTCTTTCTCTGCTGCAAGGCTGTAATCCCATATATGATGAAACAAAGGAAGGGAAAGATCGTCAACATCAGTTCTATCTCTGGCAAGAAAGGTGGAACTTGGTTATCTCCCTATTGTGCAAGCAAATTTGGTATAATCGGTTTTACCCAGAGTATCGCTCGGGAGTTAGCCTCCTTTAATATTAATGTAAATTGCGTCTGTCCTGGAATTGTCTTTACCCCTCTCTGGGATGATCTAGCCAGAGTCTTCTCTAAGAAATTGAATTTACTACCGGACAGGGTTAAGGAATATTATGTTAATAGGATTCCTTTAAAGAGACCTGCTACACCAGAGGATGTTGGCAATGTTGTTGTCTTTCTGTGCTCTGATAAAGCAGATTATATGACCGGTCAGGCGATCAATGTAACCGGGGGAGAAGAGATGAGGTAAGTTTCATTAAATAAAATAAAGTTGTAAAAGGAGTGATGAAAATGGGGGAATATCTTGGCACAGGAAAATTGCTGAACATGTTAAATGAACATCCTTACCTTGGGCAGCCTTTTTTAAAAAGAGAGAAAGCCGAAAAGCGAATTTTTGAGAATGTCAATAAGGGGAGAATATATCGAGGGAAAGCAGTAGAGACTACCTACTATCTCACTGCCAAATCGAAAAAGGAAGAATATAATTTTGAAGGGATAGAAGATGCTATTTCCAAAATGCTCATTCATGGGACAACAGAAAATTGGATGGGACCTGAAAAAGAGCCATCAGAGTATAAGAAGCATATGTCATATCTTAAGGAGGTTAAATTTCTTGGGTTAAACTCTGAAAAAGGAATAGAATCAGCAATGATAACTATATCTACTCCCCTCGAATTTTTTGATACACTGTTAGACGTGGTTCCTCTGTCCCAGCTACGGATGGCTACCCAAAGCGAGCCTTTCAATGGGTTCGCCGATTTTACCGCCAGGGTGGTGGACTATCACTTTCCAGAGGAATTCAAAAATAAGTTTCTTGGCCAGCTCTGGCCTCATAATAGAATAAGGGAATATCTTGGAATAAGTGAGAAGGAACCAATTATTGGTACCATTGTTAAGCCAAAATGGTTGCCACAAGATCTCTTTGCTAAAAGGGTGACCGAGGCCGCACTATCCGGGGCGCTCTTCGTTAAATCCGATGAAAATCTACATCTAAAAAAAGAGGAACTGGCAAGGTATGTGGCTCTTACCGTTAAGATGTTAAAGGAGAATGGGTTTGACCTCTTGCTTGATCCAAAACCAGGCAGAAAAAGGATTTTATTTGCACCCCATATTACGGTGAATGCCTTTGATATCCTGGAGTACGCTAAGGTTGCCGTTGATAATGGAGCAAATGCTTTGATGTTTTCTCCCCACTTCTCCAGCGATTTTGAAGTTATAAGAAAAATATATGAAATGGGAGATGAATACAAGGTCCCCATTTATGTTCATACTGCTGGAATGAATAGATACTGTGGAGACCCCAATTACTCTGTTGGAGATGATCCAAAAGTAGTATATCTACTTGCCGCGCTTGAAGGAGCAGCATTTATGCAGCTGCCAGCGCTCAGGGGATATATTAGACCTGCTGATGTTGAAAAAGAGCCTATCATCAAAAGATTAAGGGAAGAAGGGCTTGAAGGAAATGAGGGAATGACTTTGGTGATTGCGGGAGGCCTGGGAGCACATAATATCGGTTATAACATAAAAGTTTTAGGTGCTGAGGGTAAGATGTTTCTGGCAGGAACCTCAGTTTATCACCATCCAGATGGAATCAAGGCAGGTATTGATGCTATTAAACTTGCTGTAGAGGCTGCCTACAATGGAATTGTTGAGATTCCAGAATTAAAGAGATATGCAAAATCCTTAGGTGAGAAAGGACATCCATTACTAAGGGCTCTGGAGGAAAGATGAATAAAATTGGTAAAAATGGAAAGAGATTTGATGTAATCGGGATTGGAAGTTGTTCGGTTGACCTTTTAGGAATCGTTCCTTCCTTTCCAAAGCCCGATACAAAGAATAAGATGATAAGGTTCATTCAGCAGGGAGGAGGACTGGTAGGTACCGCTTTAGTTACATTAGCCAGGCTGGGAGCAAAGGTTAGCTTTGTAGGAAAGTTGGGAGATAATGAGTTTTCTCGTTTTACCGTTAATGAATTCATCCAAGAAGGGGTTGATACAAGCAGTATAGTTAAAGAAAAGAAGGCCGGACCTTATTTTGCTTTCATTGTGGTGGATGAGGAAAAGGGTAGCCGCACCCTCTGGTGGACAGATCAGATGGTCTGTCGGCTTAAGAAAGAAGAACTGTCGAGAGATTTTATTACCTCCTGCCAGATTCTTCATTTAGATGAATACGATCTGCAAGCATCGCTCTTGGCGGCTAAGTGGGCTAAAGAGGAAGGTATAAAGACCGTGCTTGATGCAGAGACTCCTGAAAAGAAAGAGATCCTTCTCCTGATAAAACTGATTGATTTTTTAATTGTGCCCGAGGAATTTGCTCTTAGTTTTACTGGTGCTGGCGATATAGAAAAAGCTATCGATTTTTTCCTCAAGCAGGGTCCGGAAGTAGTGGTCATTACTCAAGGAAAGAGGGGTTCTTTGACAGTAACAAGGGGAAAGAGATTCTTTCAACCAACCTTTAATAATGTGTCTGTAGTGGATACTACAGGCTGTGGAGATGTCTTTCATGGTGGTTTTATTTATGGACTCCTTAAAGATTGGCCAATAGAGGTAGTTAGTGAATTTGCCAGTGCAGTTGCCTCCATTAAATGTGAGAAATTGGGTGGAAGAGCGGGATGCCCGAGTTTTGAGAGGGTGAGGGATTTTCTTCTTTCCTTTGGCTCGGAGAGAATAAAATCCCTTTTAAAAAAGGAGGTTTAAATGAAAGATCCAAAACCAGATAAAGAGGAACTTAGAGAGGTTATTCTAAGAAAGAAAATTTCCTCAAAGGTTCATTTTTTTGAACTACATATCGATACAGAGGTCTTCAGGTATTTTACAGAAAAATTTGATCGAAGGTGGATAGAGCCTTCTTTAGCCAAGGATAGGAAGTCTCAAGAGGCGTCTCTTAAGAATTATATTGAGTGTTGGTATCGGCTTGGTTATGATTGCCTAAGATTTATCACTGACTTCCGCTTCTCAGGAAGTTTATCCTTTGCTTCTAAAAAGAAGATAGGTAAAGATACTGCTTTACTTTCTAAAGGAGAGAGGAGTTGGGTTGAAGAAGGAAAGGGAATAATAACCTCTTGGGAGGATTTTGAAGGTTATAGTTGGCCTTCCCTTAAAGAATTGGACCTATGGCCTTTTGAATTTGTCTCTAAGAATCTACCGGAGGGGATGGGAATCTTTGCTTCCTTTTCCCCCGGGGTTCTTGAAGTCCTTTCCAATGAGCTATTCGGGCTTGAGACACTTAGTTATCTTCTATATGATGATCCAGATTTAGTTGAAGCGGTGGTAAACAAGGTAGGAGAACTAATTTATGGAGCATATAAAAAAATCATTGGCCTGGATAATTTGTTCGGCTTTCTTCAAGGAGATGATATGGGATTTAAGACATCTACGCTTCTTTCTCCAGATACATTAAGAAAGTATATTCTACCCTGGCATAAAAGATTTGCTAAACTTGCCCATGACAATGGACTTCTCTATATCCTCCACAGCTGTGGTTACTGCGATTCAATAATGGAAGATTTGATTGAGGATATAAAAATAGATGGCAAACACTCCTTTGAAGATGTAATAATGCCAGTTACGGAATTTAAGAAGAGGTATGGGGATAGGATTGCCGTGTTAGGTGGAGTGGATGTGAATAAACTCTGTCGACTAAAAGAGAATGAATTACGCCAATATGTAAGGGATATTTTAGATAAATGTATGCCCGGTGGAGGTTATGCTTTAGGTTCTGGGAATTCTATCACCAATTACATTCCAATAGAGAACTATCTCATTATGTTGGATGAAGGAGCTAAATGTGGAGGATAAGAATGGCTAAAGATCCTATAGAAATAGGTATTAAGGAGATAATGGAGAAAGCCTATAGACAGCATATCGTTATCCCTGTCTTTAATATTCCCTATCTTCCTATGATAAAAGCTATCTGTGATACTCTTAAAGAGCTTGTCTGCTTTGGCCTGGTGGAGGTGGCAAGGCCAGATGTAGAAAAGTTTGAGGCCAAGAGCTTTCGAGCCGTGGCAGAGTAGTTTAATAGGTATGCTGATAGAGAATATGTCAGGCTTCATCAGGATCATATCCCTGTAATCGATGAAGATGGGGAAAGGGTGGATTGGGAATCTCTTATTAAAGAGGCTGTGGAACTCAATTATGATTCAGTAATGATTGATGGTTCAAGATTGTCTTTGGAGGAAAATATCATAATTACCCGGGCAGTGGTAAAGATAAGGCATTCTCAAGGTATCTCTGTTGAAGTAGGACTTGGTGCTGTAATGGGACATGAGAAAGGTCTTCTTTCTCCCTACGAAGAGCTTTTTCGATCAGGGAAAGGATTTACAAACGTAGGGGAAGCAGAAAGATTTGTTGAGGAGACTTCGGTGGATTGGCTCTCGATAGCCATTGGAAATATTCACGGTGCTATCAGCGGTATGGCTAAAGATAAAAAGAAAATTGAAGCCAGACTTGATATTAGGCATTTACAAAGGATTTCAAAAAGGGTTAAAATACCTCTTGTTCTCCACGGTGGTTCCGGAATAAGATTAGAATATCTTTTAGAAGCGATTAGAAACGGGATCACGAAAATAAATGTTGGGACCGTACTTCGTTAGGTTTATGAGAAAGATTTAAAGAATAACCTTGAGTCTGCCCAGGAAGCAGTTTCTCGGGTAGTAAGAAGCCTTATTAAGGGTTATCAAATTCAAGGGAGTATCGAAAGATTAAGGAGGTAATATGAAATGAAAGGATGTCTCGGTGTGATTATAGGGAATAGAGGTGTATTTCCAGGTTATTTAGCAGAAAAAGGAAGGGAAGAAATAATTGATATTTTGAAAGGGCAGGAGATCGAGGCTATTTTGGTTTCGAAGAAGGAGACAAAGTATGGTGCTATTGAGAATTTAAAAGAAGCAAAAAAGTGTGCTGAGCTATTTCGAAGGAACCATGATAAGATTGATGGTATTCTTATAAGTCTTCCAAACTTTGGTGATGAGAGGGCAATAGCTGAGGCTATCAGAATGTCTGGTCTTTCCGTTCCGGTGCTTGTCCAGGCTTATCCTGATGAGCTTACAAGAATGGAGGTGGAGAAGAGGCGGGATAGCTTTTGCGGAAAACTTTCTGTATGTAGCAATCTAAAGCAATATGGAATCCTCTTTTCTCTCACCAGCCTCCATACAATCTCTCCGTCTTCAAAGGATTTTCTTTTAGACCTTGACTGGTTTATGGGGGTATGCCGGGTAGTGAAAGGGCTTAGCCAAGTAAGGATTGGAGCCATCGGCGCCAGAACGACCCCATTTAAAACAGTGCGCTTTAGTGAAAGATTGCTTGAAGATAGCGGTATCTCCGTAGAGACAGTTGACCTTTCTGAAATAATCATTGCGGTGGAAAGATTAAAAGATTCTGATAAGGAAGTTCAGGATAAGTTGAATGTACTTACTTCTTATTGTCCGACGAGCGGAGTAACTTCATCAGCTCTTTTAAAGATGGCAAAATTAGCTGTTGTCCTTGATAGATGGACAAAAGAAAATGATATCAATGCTTGTGCACTTAGATGTTGGCCAGAATTGCAGGATTCTCTTGGAGTCTTTCCCTGCGCAGTAATGAGTATGATGAGTAATTCTCTTTTGCCCTGTGCCTGCGAGGTAGATGTAATGGGTGCAATAGCAATGTATGCATTGCAGTTGATAAGTGGTCTACCTTCAGGACTTTTTGACTGGAATAATAATTATTGCGATGACCCCGATAAAGTTGTTCTTTTTCATTGCAGCGCTATCTCTAAGGTTATGTTAAAAACTATTTGCATGGAATATAATGCCATAGATGCCAGGGTACGCGGTACATCAATTGATTCATATGGCACCTGTGTTGGAAAAGTGAAGTCTGGTCCCATGACATTCGCCCGAATCTCTACAGATGAAGTTGCAGGCAGGATTATTGCCTACATTGGGGAAGGTGAATTTACTGATGACCCACTGGAGACATTTGGCGGGGTTGGGGTAGTAAAGATAAATAGACTCCAGGAGCTTCTTCATTTACTCTGCAATAGGGGATTTGAGCATCATATCGCGGTTAGCCAATCACTAGTAGGGAAAGTCCTTTTTGAAGCTATGCATAACTACCTCAATTGGGATGTTTATTATCACAATAAATAACTGAGGTGTATATTTTTGTCTTAAAGCATCAGGAGTTCAAGGTTTTATCCGCTGCCAAAGTGTTTTTCACTCCAAAATCGAAACTTGACTAAGTTTCTAATATGGAGTATGGAGCATAAAATGGCCTGTTTTCTGGGTATAGATTTGGGCACTTCCGGCGTGGAAGTGGTTGTGGTTGATGAAACAAGAAGGGTTTTCTCCAAATCATCCGAGAGATATAGCATTTATTCTCCCCATCCTGGGTGGGCTGAGCAGGATCCAGAGGAATGGTGGATGGACACTGTTAAGGCAGTAAATAAAGTTCTCGATCAAGCTGCTTTAAATTCATTGCAAATTCGAGGAGTGGGAATTTCCGGGCAGACTCACGGAACGGTGTCTTTAGATAAAAACTTCCATCCCTTGCGACGTGCAATTATCTGGATGGATCAAAGAAGCATTTCTCAAGTAAAAAAGCTTAGGGGAAAATTTGGGAGAAGGCTAACCCATATAACCGGGTTTCCTATAGCCTGCGGCTTTATGGTTCCCTCTCTTCTGTGGATTAGAGAGAACGAACCTTTCATCTGGGATAGAATATACAAGGTTATTCTCCCCAAAGATTATATTCAGTTAAAGCTAAGTGGGGTGTAGCTTCTGATGTCACGGATGCTGGCGGGGACGCTCCTCCTGGACACTGCCAAAAGAAGTTGGTCAAGGGAAATCATTAATGAGTTAAGCATCCCTTACGATTTTTTTCCTCTTCTTTATGAATCGCCCCAAATTACAGGACGAGTGACTAAAAAAATAGCCAAAGAGATTTTTCTAAAGCAGGGAACCCTAATCTTCGCTGGCGGGGCGGATCAGGTAATGATGGCGATAGGGAACGGAGTAGTTGAGATGGAAGGGTTAGCCTCCAGGATTGGCACAGGGGGCCTTTTGATAACCGTGACTGATCACCTTGTGATAAAGTCTAATAAAGTTCTGTACACCATCCCTACGCCCTTTCTGAAAAATGGATTCTTATGGGGGCGATTCTTTCCGGGGGATCATCTTTAAATTGGTTTCTCAGCCAGATCGTTTCTGGAGAGGGTTCTAAAGAATTGAATTCATACCGATCTTTCTTTAAGAAAATTTCCTCCACCTCAGCTGCCTCAAAGGGATTATTATTTCTTCCTTATTTAGAGGGAGAAAGGACGCCTTATCTTGACCCTCGAGCTAGGGGAACTCTTATAGGGCTTAGTCTTTGCCACTCTCGAGGGGATCTGATTAGAGCAGTTATGGAAGGAGTAGTTTTTGCCTTAAGGGATTGTCTGGAGGCCTTTAGAAGAATTAGGTGTCAAAATTGAGCGAGTAATCGCATCCGGAGGAGGAGCAAAAAGCAGAGTCTGGAGACAGATTCAAGCTGATATTTTTAATAAAGAAATATCTATGACTCAATCTATCGAACCGGCGGCAATGGGTGTGGTCATATTAGCCGGGATAGAAGTGGGAATATATAAAGATGTGGAAGATGGATGTAGAAAAGTAGTAAAACTTAAAGAAGAAAAAACCAAGCCAATTCCTGAAAATGTCGATATTTACAATAAGCAATTTGAAATTTATAAATCTTTATATTTAGATTTAATCATCAAGAGGAATGCGGAAAAACAAAATCTTATCGGTTGGGTATTAGCAAAAGATAATCAGCGAAGGAGATTATTAGGAATTGGTAATAAATATTCTCCGGCTATGACTCAAGGCATTTTGCTTGAATCAGTCTGTGAAAAGATACCCATTTTCATTGAATCAGGACAAATTTTTGCTGGAACAGAAGAAGATACTTTTTCAGCAAGTTATGCCTTGATTAACCCTGCTTTTCATATCGAAAGTTTCCAGGGGTATAATGATGAGATGGCTTTCTATGATGATGTAAAAGCAGGTGAGAAAATTGCTGATATTAAAGTAAC
>Ga0315279_10003398_pt1 | contig 22252 bp, 17 predicted proteins | sample YL17G06_20_MG_FD_203694 | JGI IMG/M metagenome (GOLD analysis project Ga0315279, IMG submission 203694) | Sediment microbial communities from Yellowstone Lake, YNP, Wyoming, USA - YL17G06_20 | ecosystem: Environmental > Aquatic > Freshwater > Lake > Sediment | place: USA: Wyoming | collected... | reverse complement strand
CGGGATGGAGGTCCTGCGTCACATACGCGCCGACGGCATCGACGTCCCGGTGCTGGTTCTGACCGCGCGCGACAGCTTGGATGACAAGGTGCGGGGCCTGCAGAGCGGAGCAGACGACTACCTGGTGAAGCCGTTCGCGTTCGAGGAGCTTATCGCGCGGCTCCACAGCTTGGTGAGGCGCGCATCCGGGGCCCCGCCCGGGCCGCTGACGTGCGGCCCACTCCAGCTAGACCAGCACAGACGCAGCGCGTGCTGCAACGGGCAGCCGCTGACTCTCACCCAGCGCGAGTTCACGCTTCTCGAGTACCTTTGCCGCCACGCGGGCCGCGTCGTGAGCCGCTCGCAGATCGAGCAGGGCGTGTGGGGCGACGACTTCGACCGGGAGACGAACGTTGTGGCCGTCTACGTCAACTACCTCCGGCGGAAGCTGGAGGCCGCGGGCGCGCCGGATCTTCTGGAGACGGTGCGCGGAGCCGGCTATCGGCTGAAGGAAGCCCTCGCATGACGGACTTCCGCAGGGCGCGCGTCGCCCTGACCCAGCGCTACGCCGCCCTGACCGCGGGGCTGCTCGCCGCGGTCTCGGTCATGCTGTGGCTGGGCGCGCGCGCCGCTTGGCTCACCGAACGAGACGGCGAGCTGCTTCAGCAAGCCGAGTGGCTCCGCGGGTTCCTGTCCGGCGCGCCGCCGACGGACCAGGTCATAGAGGAGCTCGGCGAGGTGGCGCTAGCCTCGCAGGAAACGATGGGACTGACGGTGCTTGGCCCGGACGGACGCTCGACCGTACGGCACGGTCTCCTGGAGAGCCTGGACCTGGATCCGAGCGAGATCGCCGGACAGGCCGAGGGCGTTCCGTTCTACTTACGTCCGGCAGGTGGCCCGGCGATGCGGGCCGTTGTCATCGGCGTTCCGGACGGCGGGCGCGCGGTGCTCGCGTGTGGGCTGCGCGGGTTGGCGGCGGAGCTCCGACGCTTGACCTTCGTTCTTGCGGCCACCGACGCGCTGGCCGTGGGGCTCTCGCCATTGCTGGGGTGGTACTTCTCCGGGACGGTGCTGAGGCCGGTGCAGCAGTCCTATCACCGGATGCGGCAGTTCCTCGCCGACGCCTCACACGAGATGCGCACACCCCTCACCGCGATCATCGGGGAAGCGGACGTCACGCTGCGCAAGGACCGCTCGCCCGACGAGTACCGTCAGAGCATGGAGTACTGCGCGTCCTACGCCAGACAGATGGCATTCGTCGTGGAGGACGTGCTCGAGATCTCGAGGACCGACGCGCAAGTCCCGATCCTGGAGACGGAGCGGGTGGATCTGGCGGGCCTCGCGAGAGACGAGGCGTTCGCGACAGCGCGCTCGGTGTCTCACGGCCCGGCCGTCGCCTACGCCGGCGAAGAGTGCGTGATGGTCGATGGCGACGCCAGGCTGCTCCGGCGAGTGGTCGGCAACCTGGTTCGAAACGCCCTCGAGCACGCTCCGTCCGCGACCCGGGTGGAGGTGTCGGTCGGCCTCGACGGCGATGGGTCGCAGGCGGTCCTCAGCGTGTCGGACGACGGTGACGGCATCGCCGCTGAGCATGTCCCGAAGCTGTTCGAACGGTTCTACCGCGTGCCGGGCGAGAACGGGAGCCGTCACCTGGGGATGGGGCTCGGGCTGGCTATCGTGGACGCGGTAGCGCGAGCGCACGGCGGCCGGGTCGGCGTCAGAACGGAGCTTGGCAAGGGCTCTTCGTTCTCCGTCAGGCTGCCTGTCGGCGGCGGGCTGGCACGACCTCAACCCACGTCCACGGTTGGCCCGTAGCGTGCCCTCACGAGAGCACGCCGGGCCGGCAATGCTATAGCCCTGTTCCTCCCGATGCGTGTTAAGTACGGCTGACGGGGTATAATGAACTGGAGGGCTCGGCAGGGCGCTACGAACTGGGCGCGCGTGTGTCTGATTGCCAGACCAGTATGGGACTGTGGTGATGCCGCATGAAACAGCGCCTCATCATCTGCCTGCTTCCGGTCGCCGCGATCTGCATCGGCGTTGTCATCGGTGCCGTTCTTGGCCCGGCGATTCCCGGCGATTCCGGACCCGGCGACGGCCTCGACCGCGCTCAGGCCGGGGGGCTGGGCGTGATCCTGCCTCCGCCTGACGGCACAGGGCCGCCCGCGGCCCCGGCCGCGGTGGCGGGCCCGTCCTCCGCGCCTATCGGCCGGTACCACCAGTCGATCAGGAGCTCCCGACAGGCTGCCGAGGAAGTCATCTACCAGAAGCGCGCGCAGCAAGCGGCCCCGTTCGTAGAGGGGCTTCAGCAGAACCCCGATCTTCTGCTGCGCATGATGGACCTCGTGCGCAACGACCCGGAGCTCCGCCGCCAGGCGGTGGAGCGCATGCGCCAGAGCGGCGGCCTCGCCGGCGCGGCCGGACAGGTAATGAACGAGGAGATGCTAGGCGCGATCCTCAACGGCCTGATGGCGGACCCGCAGCGCCTGCAGGGCATACTCGGCGCGGTCAGCCAGAACCCGCAGCTCCTCCAGGGCATGTTGGCATCCATGGGCATGGGCAACATCACGCAGGGCGAGATGGACGCGGTCATGGGGCAGCTCAACCAGAACCCCGACATGCTCGCTCCGCTCGCGCACGGTGACCAGAGCGCCGTTGAGCAACTCGCGAACGGCGTCGCCGGCGCCCAGGGCGGCCAGGGGGGACTCGCGACGGGCGGCGACATCGGCAACGCGCTGGCGGCGCTGGCGCAGATGCAGCAGGCAGGGCAGATGGGTCAGGGCGTGCCCGGCGGGATGATCTCAGGGATGGGCGACTTAGGCGGAACGAACGCGCCGATGGGCGGCGCCGACCTGCAGTCCCTGCTCGGCTCGATGGGCGCCGGCGGTCCTCAGTTCGGGTCCGATTTTCTTGGTGCCGGCGCCAGCCTGTCGGTCCTCGCCGATATGCTCGGAGTTTTCGGTGGAGGGGCTCAGACGGGTGAGCTGCAGGACGCGCTGCGCAGCGGAGACATCCAGGGCCTGCTCGGCATGGTCAACGAGATCTATGGACCCAATGGCACGCTGTCGAAGGACCCGGCGCTCGCCGGCAAGACCATCAACTCCTACACTGACCTGCTCAACGCGCTCCTGGACATGGACCAGTGACAGGGGGCTCTCCGACCTCTGGTGGGTAGCACAGCAGAGCCGACGTCCGCGGTGGGGGCCCCGTGCCATCCGCCGGACGGCGGGGACGATCGGACAGACGTATCCGCGGCGCCGAAGCCAGCGTGGAAGTTCTGGCTCGGCGCCGTTCTGCGGTGGGGCATCCTGGCCGCGCTTCTGGTGTTCCTCGGCCGCACACTGGTCGACAGCTACGACAAGGTGCGGGAACAGGGCGAGCCGCCGCAGGTCAACTGGACCCTGATGATCTTGGCCCTGGCGGGCCACACGGCGGGCCACTACGGGTTCGGTATGGCATGGCAGCGAGGCCTGTCGGCCCTCGGGGGGCGTATCCGACTCACCAGGTCGGTGTGGTTGTGGACGTGGACGAACCTGGCGAAGTACCTGCCGGTACCGGGCGGCAAGCTGGTCGTGCCCCCGATCCGTGCGGCCGCTTTCGCGACGGAAGGCGTGTCAGGCGCGCTCACGATCTGCGGTCTGGCACTGGAATCCGTCTGCTGCATCCTGACGGGGTTCGCGGTCTTCGCGATCACGCTCCCGTACCAGGCGTTCACCAGCGATGTCGACAGCGGGTACGCTTGGTTCTGCCTGCTGATCCTGCCGCTCCTGGTGCTGCTTCACCCGCGCGTGTTCAACCTGCTCACGTGGGTTGTGCTGAGGCTGTTCAGGCAGGAGAAGGCGCAGTTCCGCCTGTCGTTCAGGGACCAGTTGATCGTGCTCGGCTACTGGCTCGTCGGGTGGGTGGTCATGTCGGGGAGCTTCGCGTTGCTGACGGCGTCGGTCACGGGCCTCTCGGTCGCCAGGGCGCCCTTGATCGCCGCGACGTTCGCTTTCGCGTGGGTGCTGTCGATGGTGAGCTTCATAACGCCTGCCGGCATCGGCGTTCGCGAGATCGTCCTGGGCGCGCTTTTGGTGCCACAGGTCGGCCCGATCGGGGGCCTGTTGGCTGTGGGGAGCCGGCTCTTCACCACCGCGGCCGATGGGCTCAGTATCCTCGTCGCGTTCGTGGCTGACCAGGTCGCTCGTGTCGTGCGCGGCCGATCGGGTTGAGCGGAGCCTGACGACAGGCCCGGCTCCTCAGCCGTCCGCGATCACACCGTCCACCATCCGTACGGTCCGGTCGGCGCGGTCCCAGATTGCCTGGTCATGGGTCACTATCACGAGCGTCGTGGCGTGTTCGCGTCTTGCCTGCTCCATGAGCTCGATCACCGCGAGGCCGGTGGCCGAGTCGAGTTCCCCCGTGGGCTCGTCCGCGATCAGGATGTCCGGTCTGTTCACAAGAGCCCTAGCGACACCCACCCGCTGCTGCTCACCACCGGAGAGCTGATCAGGCCGATGGTGCATGCGATCTCCGAGCCCCACCTGGAGCAGCGCCTCCGCGGCGCGGTCGCTCACATCGGACCTACGCGGGCGGGGTCGTAGGTAGTGCAGCGGCAGGGCGACGTTCTCGCGCGCGGTGAGGTAGTCGATGAGGTTGAACCGCTGAAAGACGAGCCCCACGTGCCTCAGCCTGAACTGCGCCAGGCGGGCCTTCGACTCGGCCGCGACCGGCCGGCCGAGCACCTCGATGTCCCCGCCGGACGGCGTGTCGATGCAGCCTAGCAGGTTGAGGAGGGTGGACTTGCCGCTGCCCGACGGCCCTGTAAGGGCGATGAACTCACCACGCCCCACCTCCAGGTCGACACCGCGGACCGCCTCTACACGCGGGGCGCCTCTCGCGACACAGAAGGACCTTTGCAGGCCGCGGACGATCAGCGCGGCTCCGGCCTCGGGGCGCTCCGCCGGGCTCACTTGCTCCTGACCGTCCGCTTCTTCGACGCCGGGGTGAGAGCGGCCTCGATGGCCTCATCGAGAGTGTCGATCGGCACGAAGCGCGCCCTCTTGCGGGCCTCCTCCGGCACGTCGTCAAGGTCGAGGACATTGTCGTGGGGCAGGATGATGGTGTGCACCCCGGCTCGGACCCCGGCCAGCACCTTCTCCTTGAGCCCGCCGATCTGGAGGATGCGCCCCTGGAGCGTTATCTCGCCGGTCATGGCGACGTCATGCTTCGCCGGCCTTCCCGTCAGAAGGGAAGCGAGAGCCACCGCCATCGTCACGCCGGCCGACGGCCCGTCCTTCGGCACCGCGCCGGAGGGAACGTGGATGTGTACCTCCGAGTCTGACAGCAACGCCGGGTCTACGCCGAGGCGGTCGACGCGATTCCGGATGCACGTGAGTGCGGCCCGCGCCGATTCCTTCATCACGTCACCGAGGCTGCCGGTCAGCGTGAGCCCGCTGCCGCCGCGGACGAGCGCGGCCTCCACGAACAGCACGTCGCCACCGGTCGCGGTGTAGGCTAGCCCGGCGACCACCCCGGGTGTCTTGTGGCGCTCGACGACATCGGCGCGGAACCGTCTATGGCCGAGGAACTCGTCAACGACCGCAGGGACCACGGCTACCGCGTCCGTGGCGCCCTCGACGTACTGCCTGGCCCTCTTGCGCCAGCTCACGCTCCAAGTTCCGCACCCCGGCCTCGCGCGTGTACCCCGCGATGACCTCCTCGATCCCCGCACGGCGGAATCTCAGAGACCCCGGCGGCAGTCCGTGCCCCTTGAGCTGCCTGGGCACGAGATGACGGACCGCGATCTCGACCTTCTCCCGCAGCGTGTAGCCTGAGAGCCTTAGCACCTCCATCCTGTCCTGCAGGGCCGGCGGGATCGTGTCGAGGACGTTGGCGGTGGTGATGAACATCACCTTGGATAGGTCGACGTCGACATCGAGGTACAGGTCCCTGAACGCCTTGTTCTGAGCGGGATCGAGCACCTCGAGTAGGGCCGACGCGGGATCGCCGCGGAAGTCCATTCCGATCTTGTCGACCTCGTCGAGCATATACACCGGGTTGCGGCTCTCGGCCTGACACATCCCCTGGACGATCCGCCCCGGCAGCGCGCCGATATACGTGCGCCTGTGGCCGCGGATCTCCGCCTCATCCCGCATGCCGCCGAGGGACATCCGTACGAATCTCCTACCGAGGGCGCGCGCGATCGACATCCCGAGCGACGTCTTCCCGACGCCCGGCGGCCCGACGAAGCACAGGATCGGGCCCTGCTGGCCGGGGTTCAGCGTCATCACGGCGAGGTACTCGAGTATGCGCTCCTTGATCTTCTGCAGGTCGTAATGGTCCTCATCAAGCACCGTGCGAGCGTACCCGAGCTCGATCCGGTCCTCGGTAGCCTTCGCCCACGGGAACCGGATAAGCCAGTCGAGCCATGTCCTCGCGACGGAGTACTCGGCCGACGCGGGGGTCATACGCGCGAGGCGCTGCAGTTCGCGATCGGCCTGCTTCTGCGCCTGCTCCGACATGCCCGACCGCTCGATCGCCTGCCTCAGGTCGTCGAGCTCCTGCTCCTGCTCGTTGGCCTCTCCGAGCTCCTTACGGATGGCCTCGAGCTGCTGGCGCAGGTAGTACTGCCTCTGCGCGCGCTCCATCTCCCCGCGCGTCTCGGTGCGAAGCTTGTCGCGCAGCTCAAGGACCGCCAGCTCGCCGGACACCATCTCCGAGACGGTGTGCAGACGGTCCTTGGAGTCGGTCGTCTCCAGGACGAGCTGCCGCGCCGACACAGGGAGGTCGGTGTTCGCGGCGATCACGTCGCCCAGCTTCCCGGTGGCGCCCACGTTGAGGGCGGTAATGTAGGCCTCTTGCGGGATGTCCGACAGCTCCACGACCCGCTCGAACTGCGACAGCACGTGCCGCACCAGAGCCGCGAACTCGCTGTCCTCCTCCGGGTCCTCGTCCTGGGGAACGGCCTCAGTATCGGCCAGAATGTACGGGTCCGACTGCACCCAGCGAACGACTCTCGTGCGAGCGTTGCCCTGAAGGAGAACGCGTTGCGACCCGTCGGGCACCGCGATCTTCTTGAGTACCTGACAGGTGGTGCCGAACCTGTAGATGTGCTCCGGTCCCGGCGAATCGACGTCCTGCGCTCCGGGCATCCGCGCGCAGGTCAGGACCACGCGGAACTTCACGAGAGCCTCATCGATGGCGGACTTGTCCCGGTCCCGCACGATGACGAGCGGGGTCATCATGCCGGGGAACATCACGAGGTCGTCGGTGACCAGCACGGGGACGTAGGTCGACGACGCTACCTCCACGCCGCCCGGAGAGCCAGGGGCGACTATCTTCGGAACAACCACTCGCGGCTCGGTAGTGCCCACGAGACGCACCTCTCCCCGACCGCCCGTCCGTCGCGTCAAGACGGGCAGGTCACGTATCCTCAAACCACCTCGATGGTGCGGGCGTCGCCCATCGACCCAGGTTCGCGCTTGGGCAGGCTGACCTCAAGGACGCCGTCCGACAACGTGGCCTCGACCCCCGTTACGTCAACAGGACCCGGCAGGAACACATGGCGCTCGAAGTCGCCGTGGTCGATCTCCCTGTGATGAATGCACTGCAGCTCTCCTTCCAGGTGACCGCTAGGGTCGCCCCGGGAGCCGCGGATACTGACAGTCTGCCCGTCGACCTCGATCTTGAGCCCGTCCTCGCTCACCCCGCCGATCTCAAGAAGTACGACGTACTTCGTGGCCGCCTCGTACACATCCATCGGCGGCCACCACATGTCGGGCGCGAACAGAGCGCACGAACTCGCGCCACCGATGGGAACGGCTTGCTGTCTGTGAGTCACGAACGCGGCAGAAACGAAGACCGGCCTCTTTAGGTCGCCCACAAGATGTCTCCCTGCACATGAGAGGGCACCGGCCCCGCTCGCGCGCGCTGCCTGGCGTGCCCTAGGTTACGAACGTTCGCATGCGCCCCCGGGCGCAAGGCGTATTGTAGCACAGCATCGGACGTGGCCGATTGCCGGGGCCTACCGCAGCTCCGCCAACAACCGCTGCGCATCGCGCCCGGGCGCCTCGACGTAGTACGGCACGCCCGCAAGCGGCGCGGCTCGAAGCGGGCTGCCGCATAGGTCGAGTACGTTCACGTCGGACGGAAGACCGGCGGGCAAGGCCTTGGGCCGGCTATAGTCCGGACAAGCCACTGCGACGCCGCCGCGCCGTCCGTCGAACACATAGAACACAGTACCCGCCCGGTGAGCCGTGCCTGCCGGCTTCGCCGCGGGCCCCAGCAGATCCGCGAGCGCGGCGAGCACAGGGAGCGCCTTCCTCGGCTCACCTGTCGGGGAGACGATCCAGTCGGTCCCGGGCCCCGCTTCGTGCGCGTCCCGGGACCTGGCCGAGAAGAACACCCGCTCGACTCCGCTGGACAGCAGCACCGCGCACACACGCACTAGCTGCTCGGCGGCATCGAGCTCCGAGTCCAGTGGTCTGACCCCCTGCGCCAAGGCAACCGGTGATGGATCGTCATCGCCCCACAGGCCGAGCTCGGTGACCCAGATAGGCTTGTGCGCGTCCTGCTCCGACAGCCGAGCAAAGGCCGGGCCGACGACCTCGGGTGGAAAGTACAGAGGATACGCGTGAGCGTTCCACGCATCGATGTCGTTCGAGAGCCCGGCCCGCGCGAGCTCGGTGATGATCCCCTCGGCCGGCCCGCCGGACGGCAGCCCGACACCGCCGACGAGCACGCCCTTCCAGCCCGCCTCGTCCAACACCGCCCGAGTGTCTCGGCACAGGGCCGCGTAATCAACAGCCCCGTAGACGGCGCGCGGCATCGACCACCCTGAGACCAATGGCTCTTGCAGCAACTCGATCGCGTCAGCATCGGACCCCATCTCGCTCGCCAGCGAGCCGACGTAACGGGGGAACGACCCGGGGTCGTCCGGCAGGTAAGCGCGCGATCCCACGAACCCGAAGATCCCCTGCTGGCGCCACTGATCCTCTTTGACGTCCGCTTCCCAGGGAGCGGATGGGAACGGCACGACGTACAGGACGTTCAGCCCGAGCTCCCGGAAGCGCACGCGGTACGCGTGCGTTGTGAGGAACGAGCTCTTGTCGCGCTCCGGCTGCACAACATCGCGCATCCCCGACCAGTCGCGGACCCAGCAGACACCCGCGCGCCTGGCCAGGCGGAAGGGGAGGTCAGTGTCCCAGCCGCGGCTGACTCCGAAAGGAGAGTCCGGGTCCCGGTAGATGGGGAACCGCGCCAGTCGGACGGAAGCGGTGGTCGCGAGGTCGCCCGCGCGCACCGTCACGGCAACTGTGAAGAGCCCCGTGCCCACGACATCGACCGGGAAGGTCGCGTCAGAGACGGAGCCGCCTCGCACCGCGAGCTCGCCCGAGAACCCCGCGACGCGCGCGTCTGTGATGTCGAGCACCGTGCCCTCGACCTCGGCCTCCTGATCGGCCGGTCCCCCGATGGCTCGCACGACCACTGACATGCTCTCGCCCGCGGCATAGCACCCCGTGGGGCTGCTCGGCAGAACGGCAACATCGATCACCTGGGCGTCCGGCGCATCGGTCGGGGCCACCGAGATGGAGTCCACCCAGGCGAGCGGAGCCTGGCCATCGCCGCCCCTGCCGAGCTGGACCGCCAGGTAGCCCCACGCTCCGTCCGCGGTGAAGCGCACATCATACCGGCGCCACGAAGTGGTGCACTTGAGCTCCGCCACCGCCCTGGCGCCCGAATCCTGGACGACCGACAAAACGACGGGTTGCTCCTCTACCGAACCGCGCAGCATCGCCGATGCCACGTACTGCTGTCCGGCCTGCAGCTTGAAGCATCGAGCACTGCACACGCCGGTCGGGGCCGCCGCCTTCACGGACGGAACCGGGAAGGCGGCGTAGCGTATCCTCCTCGTGCTCGGCGGGCCGCCGAGCTCGAGACAGAAACGCCCCTCAGCCGGCGAGGTCGTGCTCAGGACTCCCGCCTCTAGGCCGTCCCCCAGCGCCGCCCACCCGCAGAGCCCAAGCTCAAACCCACCATTGCCGACGGCCTGGAGACGAGCCGGAACAGCCGGCTCCGGAAGCCAGTCGCGCCACTCGACGCGAATGCTGCGGACAAAGATCTCCGACGGACCCGCGATGCCGAGCGTGAGCGTCGTGTCGCGCTCTCCCGAGCACCGCCACCAGCACGACGCCGTCCGCCACTCGGAGTCGAACCACAGGCGCCGTTGGCGTCGCGGCGACCGAGACCCGCCGAGCACGATGTCGGCCCGACCCGGCCCGTCGGAGCGTGCGGCATCAACGTACACTACCAGTACGCCGCTCAAAGGGCTGGCGACGCCCACTGGAACGGTGAGGCTTCCGCCGCGCTCTCCAACCCGTACGCGCAGCACCCACCGGTCGCCCGCGCGGACGGTGAGCGCCTGTCCGTTGGTAACGCTGACCTCCGCGGAAGGGCCGGCCGCGTAGGTCCATGTGCCGAGCAACGCTCCGTCGGTGGGGGAGGCCGTCACCGCCATGAGGAACGTTGCCAGGGGCAACATCACGCTATTCCAGTCCCATCAGCTTGGCGGAGCTTGGGAACCGCGCCTCGCAGACACTCCACGCTTCTCGCGCGAACCGGCGAAGGGTAGCCACTGTCTGTGTGGCGTCATCGCCCAGATACGCGAGCTCCGGGTACCGGAGCATGAGTCTAGACTCATCAGACAGCGCGAAGTCTCGGGCGGTCGCGAAGACCGACACGAGGTTGCGGAATGCGTCGGTGCCCCGGTAGCGCTCCGGGTCCGACAGCGGGTCATCCATCGTCGCTTCGGGCGACAGGTCCGCGGCGGCGAACGCCAGCGCGCGCAGAACACAGGGCACACAGCCGCCGCAGGGCAGGGGCTCCCGACCGATCGACCAACAGGACACGGTAGCCCTGGCCGCGCTCTCGCCGAGTATCCGCAGGAGATGCGCCAGCACCTCGGCCTTCGTCATGCCGGACAGGTGGTTTCGGATCTCCACGGGGTGGCCCAGGACATCCGAGAAGACCCCCGCGAGGCCGTGGAGCCACTTGGGGTGCGTCGTGCGTGTGGTGAACGTCGCCAACCTGGCGCGCGTCAGCGGAAGCTGCGCCGCCAGCACGCCGTTCTCCGGTATGAAGACGGGAGCGATGTCCAGAGCCGCGCAGGCCGCGGCCGCGGTTGCCAGCGGGAACAGGCTGCGCGCACGTCGGCTAGGCTCCTGTCGGTCCCGACTAGGGAACGGGTGGCGCGGTCTAGGGCGCTTCGACACCGTCAGGGCGACCGTCAGGTAGGCCTGCGGGCCGAAGCGCGTGTCCAAGGCCGCCCGACACAGGTCCTGAGCGCGGCGAGTGGAGGGATTGCCCGAGTCCCGGGTGACGAACAGCGGCCGCCGCCCCTCCTCGATCAGCAAGGCGCCGCCGGCGAGGGAGTCGATGCCCCCTGACAGCAGACAGACGCAGTCCGCGTCGGCAATGGCCCCCGACCTGTGGACCCTCGCCGGCGCCCAGAGCCTCGTCGGCTCGCCCTCATCGAACTCAAGCCTCACAGCGTCGCCCGTCACGAACGACAACAGCGCCTCGAGCACCGGGCCGACTTCCTGCCAGGCATCGCGCCCGCGCGAGGGGAGGTGAAACGCCAGGTCGCGCGACCAAGCTTCGTTCCGCCCCCGCAGGTGCGCAACGTCACCCAGCACCACAGTCCCGGCCGCCTCGATCAGGTCGATGCACTGAGGGCTCATGCCGGGCAGGGCACGCGCGAGGTCGGAAAGACCGATCGTCGCATTGCCCTGGTCATCGTCGAAGTCCACCACGACGTGCGTTCTGTAGCGTTCGGTAAGCCAGACCAAGCGGTCGACCGGTAGGCCGCGAGCGCCAAGCGTCGCGTCAGACATCCGGCAGTCCCCGCCTCCGTAGAGCAGCAAGCGCGCTCGCCATGACGGCAGCAACGGCGCGGGCGCGAACAGCCGGCGTCAGTGCCTCGGGCACCTCCGGAGACGCGAACGGGCTCTGTGTCGCCTCCCGGCCGGCGGCACGCGCCTCCTGGGCCACGGCTTCGACCACGGCGTTCATCGCCGCGATGTTTGGAAGCGCTTCCGTACCAACGAAATCGACGATGTCGCGAGCTACGAAGTACTCGAAAGCGGCCGCCAGACACTCACTGGCGAATGCGCGAACCTGCGTCACCCAGTCGGCGTCGGGATCGGCGGCATGTTCGGAAAGCACGGTGCGCACCGCGGCCGTACGCGCCAGCTCCTCCACCACGGTGTGGCCGATGGCTCTCTCGTTCTCGATCGCATCGAGGATGCCCGACCCGCTGGCGTCGGCCGCCCGAGCCACGATGGGCTCGACGGCGCACAACCTGGCGGATGCGAGCGAGCTCACGAGCTCATCCGGTATAGCGCGCGCAACCGCTCCCGCGATGACCGGCGAAGCCGCACCGATGCGATAGAGCTGGCGCACCTCGGTCCACGCCTTTGTGCGCGGGGACGGATGGGTCGTTGAGGTACCCATCCGCAACCTCCGTTCCTAGCCACACACGTCCCATAGCTGCAGACTACCCACCAGCTCACGGAATGCCACCTGCTCAGCTTCGCAGAAGGCCTCCACTCCGTCAACCACCTCCAGGTAGGCGTTCGGGTCCACCAGCGAGGCCGTGCCCACCGCCACAGCCGACGCCCCGGCGATGACGAACTCCAACGCGTCCTCTGCCGTCGTGATGCCGCCCATCCCGATCACGGGGATGTCGACGGCACGGGCCACCTCCCAGGTGCACCGCACCGCGATAGGCTTGATGGCCGGGCCCGAGAGCCCACCCACCGTGTTGTGGATGGCCGGCCGCCGGGTCCGCACATCGACGGCCATGCCAACCAAGGTGTTGATGGCGGACAGCGCATCTGCTCCTTCGTCCTGCGCCGCCAGCGCGATGCGCGCGATGCTCGTCACGTTCGGCGTGAGCTTCACGATGAGAGTACGGCCGAACACAGCCCGCACAGCCGCGGTTACCTCGCGCAACGCCGCCTCGTCCGTGCCGAACAGGATACCGCCGGCCTTGACGTTGGGACAGGAGACGTTGAGCTCAAGCGCGTGGGCCATCGGCGCTTCCGCAAGGCGCTCGGCGCAGTAGACGTAGTCCGAGACCGTCGCCCCCGACACATTCACGATCACGGGAACACCTAGCTGCTCCAACCAGGGCAGCTTGTCCCTGATGACGGCGTCGACGCCGGGGTTCTGCAGGCCGATGGAGTTCAGTAGCCCCGACGGGGTCTCGGCGATGCGCGGCGGGGGGTTCCCCGCCCGTGGCTCCCGCGTCGTGCCCTTGACCATGATCGCGCCGAGCCGAGAGAGATCGACGAACCTGGCGAGCTCGTCGCCGTAGCCACAGCATCCGGACGCCAGCATCACGGGGTTCGACAGCTCAAGCCCGCCGATCCTGGTCCGCAGATCAGCGCCCACGAGACCACCCCAGATCGGCTTCCAGACGGATGTCCTCCGCGTTGAAGACCGGCCCTTCGGTGCAGACGCGCACGTAGGCTCCGTCCCGTGTTGGCACGACGCACCCGAGACACTGCCCCATCGCGCAAGCCATCCGGGCCTCAAGGGAGGCGAAGCACTCGATCCCCTGGCGGGCGCAGAAGGCGCCAACGCTCTCCATCATCCGCGGCGGGCCGCACGTGTAGACTCTGTCGAACGGCTGGGACTGGCGCCTTGACTGCAGCAAGTCGACAACGGTGCCTCTGAGGCCCACCGAGCCGTCGTCGGTGGAGAACCGTGCCTGGCCCGTACCCTCGAAGTAGCGTCTGAACGGGAGCAACGGCTCCGACCTGGCTCCGACGAGCACCTCGGCGCGACACGACTCCGCAAACCGGTCGTACGCGAATCGGAGGGGCGCCACCCCGACGCCACCGCCTACGAAGGCGACGCGGCTGCCTGGTGCGGGCGCGGGGAACGTCGAGCCGAGGGGCCCCAGCACGTCGAACACCTCACCGAGGGGGGCCTCGGTGAGGACGGCGCTGCCGACGCCGACGGCCTGTACCAGCACTCCGAACCGGTCTCCGACCACGAAGGCTATGCTCATGGGGCGCCGCAGCAGCGGGTCGGTCCCGCTTCGGGGCAGCTTGATGTTCACGAACTGGCCCGGCTGCGCGCGCTCCGCCACGCGCCACCCGTCGAGTATCAGCTCCCAGAGCCCCTCCGCGTCGCGGCGCCGGGCGACCAGCTCAACCGTGCTGTGGGGATACGCGGGTTCTCCGGGGCGGGCTTCCACTGCTTACCTCGAGTCAGCGCGACAGCTCACCTGAGCTCGTCCGTGCCCCAGGCGATGACGAATGAGACCGCCTGGGCCAGGTCGCCCAGCTCAGCCCTCAGGACCTCCCAGACGGCCTCCTGCCGAGATCGCTCAGACAGCCCGTTCAGCTTCGGGGACACGATGGGGACGTGAGCGCGACCTTTGTACCCCTCGGTAACCTCCACCAAGCTTGCGGGAAAGGCCTCCTTGTGCACCTCGTCGACAAGCGGCGCCATTTCGCCGAACATGAAGACATCAGCGGCCATTATGCTTCATCCTCGGGTGCCAGCCTGCGCCCGTTCACCCAGTCGGCTACGCGCTCAGCGGCGTCCACGAACACTCGGGCGTCCGTAACTGAAGTGAAGTGCCGCGGCGCGTATCGATCCCTCGCCCGCCAACGGCAGCAGATACCGATCAGGACCTTCAGGTCGGGTCGCGAGTCCACCGCACCCATCGGGTCCGAAACGCGCACGAGCGCGGCCATGCTGTGTAAGCCGGCACCGGCGAGACTCGTTGGTGCCCGGTGGGGCGGCCGTGCGTCCAGTACCTCGCCGAACCTCCGGCAGCCTGGCGTCCTGTCGATCATACGGGCCTTCAGAGCGCACTCGACGGCGTACCCCGCGAGGTAAACGGCGGCACGGAGATGCCGGTGTCGGGCGTCGCGGCCGAGCGACTGCCAGGTCGGTACCTCAAGCAGCTCCCTGGCATCTGCGAGGCGCCTGCGGCCCGCGCTTGCGTAGTCCGTCAGCCCATCATACTCCACCGGGGGTCACCTCTCGGACTGTCTTCGCCCGCCAGGCACTCATCCCTCGGGGAGGGTGAGGATTCCGCGCGGGGCGCTCGGAAACCGCACACGGAAACCGGGAAGGACGATCCGTATGAACTGGTCGGTCGATGCGCTGCTCGCGGCGATTCTCTGCGCAACGTGCGCGCCGGCTGCTCGCGCTCAGGACTGGAGGCCCGTCCAATGCCCGCCAACGAGGCAGAACTTGGCCTGGCTCTACCAGCCCGGCGAAGTCCTGGACCCGCTCGCGGGACCCGGCGAGTGGGTCCCGCTGCGGCACGACCAGTCCGCTACGGCGGAGCTGGGCGAGGCGGCCGGACGCGCGGAAGGAACGCGGGCCCTGAGCATCGCCTACCACTTCGCCGGCAGAGAGGGCCTCGAGTACATCGACATCGCGCGTGCCGTTGCTATCCCGCCGGGAGCACAGGCGATCGGACTGTGGACGAGGGGCAGTCAGCACTCACTGCCCGCTCGGGTGCGCCTCACCGACGCGAGCGGGGAGTTCCATCAGTACTCGTTCGGGATGACCGGAACAGGCGAGTGGGCCCTGGGCGTCGCCGCCCTGACCGTGCCGGGTGAGCATTGGGGCGGTGACGGCAACGGCGTCCTCGACCCGCCGCTGACTATAAGGTCGCTCGTCTTCGACCGGCCGTCGACCGGCTTCAAGGGCGACGGCGAGCTGCGCGTATGCGGTCTGCGCCTCTACACGCCTGTCGAAGGCGGCATGACTCCACACGGTGTTCGCGTTTCCGTGCCCTCCTACAGGAAGTGGCTGGTCTACGAGCCGGGCGAGGAAGTGCGACTGGGCGTCGAGCTCGAGCCCGCAGCCGGCGGGCCGATAGGGGAGGTTGCCGCCGACTTGGTCGACCCTTACGGCGCCACGTACGGGCACTGGGAGCTGAGCCTGGGAGGGACCGGCCCGGCCGAGCTGGCATTCACCCCGGAGCTCCCCGGCGCGTACGACGTTAGGCTCCGCCTCCCCGGCAGCGACGTACCGGGCTCGCCTTGGGCCGACTTCCGGTTCGCCGTGCTGCCGCGGATCGGCCCCGGCGGAGAGGACAGCCCGTTCGGCGTGTGCACTCACTTCAGCCAGGGATGGTCACCGGATCTGCTCGAGCTCATCGCGCGCTGTGGGGTCAGATTCTTCAGAGATGAGGTGCCCTGGGGCGCGGTCGAGATCGAGAAGGGTCATCCCGTCGTTCCCTCAGGGCTCAAGGCTTGGGTCGACCGCGGGGCCGCGATGGGGCTCTCCCCACTCATCATCCTCGACTATGGCAACAAGCTCTACGACAACGGCGCATACCCGGAATCGAGGGCCGCGGTCGCCGCTTTCGCGGCGTACGGGCGCGCCGTTGCCGCCGACCTGGGGGGCTCCGTGCGCGACGTGGAAGTATGGAACGAGTGGTGCGGCGGGTGCGGGATGGGCGACCGCCGCGGCAGGCCGGAGGCTTACGGTCCGCTGCTCAAGGCGACGGCGGATGCGGTGCGCGAGGTCGCGCCCAACGTGAGAGTGGTCGGTGTCGGGGGCGAATGGTGGGGGCCCGGCACGACGGCCGACTTTGTGGCGAAGATGGTGGGGCAGGGCGCGGCGCAAGCGATGGCTGCGTTCTCCATCCACCCGTACCGCTATCCGGCGTTGCCCGATGCCAGCTTCCGCGCTCACCTGACCGGCGCACTGGATGCGGTCCGGGAGGCGACCGGAGACCGCGTGTCGCTGTGGATCACGGAGATAGGCTGGCCGACACACATAGGCGACAGAGGCGGCTCGTTCCTCCACGAGGCCAGGTGCCTGGTCCGAGCGTACGCCATCGCGATGGCCACGCCGGGCGTCGAGAAGCTGTTCTGGTACGACTTCAAGGACGATGGGACGACCCAGGCGTACAACGAGCACTGCTTCGGGCTCATTTACAACGACGCCTACGCACTCGCGCCGAAGCCTGCGTATGCGGCGCTCGCGCGCTTCATCGAGGCGGTCCAAGGCAAGAAGCTCGTCTCGGGCGAGCTATCGCAGGACGGTGTCTGGCGGATCGTGTTCGAGGGAGCGGGCCGGCGGGTCACGCTGCTGTTCACTGACGGCGCGGACGCGACCGCTACCGTGAGCGTGCCCGCCGGCGCCGAGGTCACGGGTATGTTCTGGCAGCGCGTGCCGGGCGACAGTGACGTGAGTGTGACACAAGACCCGGTGTACATTGACGAGGACGTAGTGGGCGGGTAGCCGGTTCGGACAGGCCTCATGGGTGGCGCGTAGGGCGGGCCCCAGCGGCCCACTCGCTCCTCCCGCAGGGACGCCGGTGCTACTGTGTACGCCGCCGTGCGCCCCCAGGTTGTTCCATTCCCCGGGCGCTAGCTCGTGCCGGCCCAACCTTACCCCCGGCCATTCGCCCCTTCGACAAGCTCAGGGCTCGGGGCCGTTCGCCCTCTCCGCTCGCGGCGAGAGGGTGGACCGTGGCGCAGCCAAGGGACCGGGGCTGAGGTCGTCGGGGCGCCATATCGCGACGACCATACGACCCTGGCGTGCGGCCCAGGCCGCGCATCCGGTCGGCCGGGTTGCGGTATAATGGGCCCTCATGCCGCTGCCTGGGAGGAGTGTCATCGTGCAGACGGTGCGGCTGTACAACACGATGTCGCGTATGGTCGAGGAAGTTGTCCCCGTGGAGCCGGGCCGTATCAGCATCTACTGCTGCGGGCCTACCGTCTACGACTACGCTCACATCGGCAACCTCCGCAAGTACGCCTGCGATGACGTCCTCGTGCGGACGCTCCGCCACGCCGGTTACGACGTCACACACGTCATGAACATCACCGACGTGGACGACAAGATCATCAAGGCCGCGCCGGGCGGGATCGAGGCGATCCGCGCGTACACCAAGCCGTACGCGGAGGCATTCCTGCAGGATTGCGCCACACTCCGCGTCACGCGGCCTGACATCATCTGCGCCGCGACTGAGCACGTCGATGAGATGGTCGCTCTGGTGCAGCGACTCATCGACCGCGGGGTGGCCTACCGGAGCGACGGGAGCTGGTACTTCCGTATCGCCGACTTCCCGGATTACGGCAAGCTCGCGCATCTCGACTCAGCGGGCATCAAGCCGGGCGCGCGCGTGGAGGTCGATGAGTACGAGAAGGATGACGTTCGCGACTTCGCGCTTTGGAAGGCCCACAAGCCGGGCGAGGTCTACTGGGACACGCCGCTTGGCCGCGGGAGGCCGGGCTGGCACGTCGAATGCTCCGCGATGTCGATGAGGTACCTCGGCGAGACCTTCGACTTGCACACCGGCGGGGTAGACAACTGCTTCCCGCACCATGAGAACGAGATCGCACAGAGCGAAGCGGCGACGGGGAAGCCGTTCGTGAAGTACTGGGTCCACCACGAGCACCTGCTCATGGACGCCGAGAAGATGGCGAAGAGTCTCGGCAACACGCGCGGCCTTCGCGACATCATAGCCCAGGGCCACGATCCGCTGGCGATCCGCTATCTGCTCGAATCGGCGCACAACAGGACACAGCTCAACTTCACCGGCGAGGCGATCGAGCAGGCCAGGCAGACCGTGCGCGGCCTCCAGGACTTCGTGCGGCGCGTCGGTGAGGCGACGCCGTCCGCGCAAGCGCCGGACGAGCTCGCCGAGGCGGCGGCCGCGGCTCGCGAGGGGTTCTTCGACAACCTGTACAACGATCTGCAGATGCCGCAGGCATTGGCTCGCATGTTCGATCTGGTGAAGCGGACGAACATCGCCCTGCAAAACAAGACCTGCACCCGGGCCGACCTTGTGGCTGTCGCCGACGCCATGAACGATTTTGACAGTATCATCGACGTCCTGGACCCGGGAACCGAGGAGGTACTCAACGGGGAGGTCGAACGTCTGATAGAGGAGAGGGCCGAGGCGCGCAAGGCCCGCGACTGGGCGGGGGCCGACGCGGTCCGCGACAGGCTCAGCGCGCTGGGGATCCTGCTGGAAGACACAGCCGACGGCACACGGTGGAGGCGCGCCTAGCCCCGGACCGACGAGGGAAGTGGTCGGACGTGACATTCGAGAGCAGGGCCAGGCTGACCGTGGCGGTGTGTGTGCTGGCCTTGACCTCGGCAGCAGCCCTCGCGGGGGACGCAGGGCCGCCTGCCTTTCCGGGCAGCACCCTGAGGCTGCGGGCAACGCTCAACAGCCAGACGAAGAACCTGGCCATCGCGACCGTCAGGTCGCCTGCGACCAGGGCCATGGTCGCGGCCATCGTTGACTGCCTACTCGAGCAGGTCGGCGACGTGCAGATCCAGCGTTACCGGCACGCCGACGACAAGGGCCCGCCGCTCGAGGACGTCCTTCGCTATTACCGCGAGTGGGCCTCCGGCCGCGGCATGAACCAGGTCGGTCGCTACGTCATGCGCTCAGAGCCTGTCAAAGGCAAGCCGCCGGTCGTCGACGGGGTAGCGGAGCTGCATCTGGCTCTGGGGCAGAACGGTGGGATGCTGGGCTGCCTCGCCGAGCCCGGTCAGGTGACGCTGGTGTGGGCCGACGGCGACCTTGCGATCGGGCCTCTGCTGGCGGCTTGGCTTGGTCTGCCTGAGCTTCCGAACGCGCTCCCGCAGCCCGGCGAGGGCGACGTCGAGCCGAAGCTCCCCTCCCTGCCCGACGGCCTGCCGATGGACCGGCTGATCGCCCGGCTCGACCTCTCGTCGCGAGAGCTCCTACCGCTCGCGAGGGAACTCGCGGCGCACGCGGCAGCCGCGCAGCCGCCTGCCGGCCAGCCGCCCGGTGACGCAGGCATCAGCCCCGCGACGCTGATGCTGTTGAGCCGGGGCCCCGATGCCCTCAAGAGCGTCCACGGCCTCACGGTGCTGCTGTTCGACGCGCCGGACGACGCCGCGCGCTCCGCCGTCTCCCAGCCGGCCGTCACATGGGCCACTGCCAAGGGCTGGGGCAGCCTGGTGCAGCTTGGGCCGGAGAGCGGTAGCGTGCAGCTCTTGGCCAACCTGTCCGACGCGGGCGGGGCGATGGTGCTGGGCCAGGTCGGGGACTACTACGGCGTCCTCGTGACCGAAGGTGCGCCCGATCTCGCTGTGCTACTGGGTGGGTCGCCATGAGGGCGAGGCTGGCCTGTGGAGCGGTCGTCTGTCAGCTACTGCTGGCATCGCTCGCGGCTGCGGCATCGACTGAGCCGCCGTTCTTCCCCGGCGCCGAGAAGAAGCTTAGCATGACCGTGAAGAAGTGGCAGCTCAAGCTCTTCGGCGGGCTCATCATCAAGGATGATAGGGTGGAGCGTGTCTTCAAGTACCTCGAGGACTTGCCGGGCGACATGAAGCTCCGCCGGTTCAACCTTCACGGCAACCCCAAACCTAGGGCCCGGGATGTGCACGACTACTACCTCGGCTGGGCGGCACAGAACGGCTTTCGCCTGCTGCTCGAGTCACGCACTCTCGGGAAGGAGACGGGGGTCACCGAGTTCTACCACAAGCCCGGCGACGACGGCGGCGCCTTCATGTTCCAGGTTGGCGGGGGGAAGCTGCTCTGGATCTGGGAGTCGGGGCACTGCCCGGTGGGCCCGCTGTTCGGTGAGTGGTTCGGTTTCCCGCGGGTCGAGCCCGACCTGACTCCTCCCACCTCCGCGACGCCGTGGACCCAGCGCGGCGACCTTCCGCAGATCGACGACGCCCGGCTGAAGCTACGGGTCGAGCTGGACCGGTGGGAGATCGGCTCCATTACCGCCGACCTCGAGAAACGTGCGGAGAAGGGCAAGATCGAGCCGCCGCTCGATGCGATCGCCCTCGCCGGTCCCGAAGTCTTCAAGGCCGTCAGGCATCTATGGTATCTGACCTTCGCGGCTCCCCAGGAGGAGCAGGACGCCCTCTGCGCCCCGTGGGTCGGCTGGGCCGATGCCAACGGATGGCCGGCGCTCGCGGAGGGATCGCTCTCGAACTACGCCTTCTCGTTCCAGCTCACGCCCGGGGAGGGTGGAGGCCTGCTCCTCACGTTGAGGGCCGCCGATGAGGTGACCGTCATCGTGTTCGACGGGGGCCCGGAGCTCGAGGCCATGAACGCGATCCTCGAGACCGCCGCCAAGGCGATGGACGCGAAGGAGTCATCCGGGGAGCGGAAGTAGCACTCTTCCCCCTCCGCGCAAGCAGGCACTCGGAGGAGATGCACCCACCATGACCATCGACCGCGGCGAGTACCCACGTCCGACTCTTGTCAGGAACAACGCGCCGGACGGGGGCTGGCTGTCTCTGTGTGGCAAGTGGCGGTTCCGCTTCGGCGATACCGGCTGCGACGGGCCGCCGCCCGACGACGACTTCGACCGCGAGATAGAGGTGCCGTTCCCCTGGGAGTGCTTCGCCGCCTGGGGCAAGGCCCACGAGCGCTCGCGCGACTACAACGAAGACTACCTGTGTGCCGCGGCCTACCTCGACCCCGCCGACGCCACGCTTGAGGATAGGCGCTACCGCGAGGCGCCGCGCCAGACCGTCGGGTGGTACCGCACGACTGTCACGGTCCCATCGGAGTTCGCCGGCCGTCGCGTGTTCCTCATGTTCGGCGCCGTGGACTTCAAGGCCGAGGTCTGGGTCGACGGCGCCAAGGTCGCCGAGCACGAGGGCGGATACCTCCCGTTCGAGGCCGACATCACCGACCATGTGACGCCGGGCCGTCCGACGTCGATCACCGTCCGTGCGGAAGATCCGCAGGACCACCTCGAGCAGCCTGCCGGGAAACAGATCGGTTGGTACGAGCGTACGAGCGGCATCTGGCAGCCCGTCTGGCTGGAGGCCCGCGGCGGGTGCTGGGTGGACCGCGTTCGGATCGAGCCAGACGTCGAGGGCGAGTGTGTGCGTGTGGCCGTCGCCCTGGGCGGCAACGCGGACGGCGCTACTGTGCTGCTCGAGGTGCTCGATGACGATGGCAAAGCGCTTCACGCAGACGGTCGGCTTCAGCCCATTGTGTTCGAGCCAGGGCGCAATGGGCTGAAGCCCATTGTCTCAGGAGATCTCCCCATCCCCGGTCCTTCCCTGTGGGAGCCGGATGAGCCGTACCTGTACAGGGCGCGGGTCACCATGCGGCGGGGCGGGGAGGTGCTGGACACCACGGTCACCAGGTTCGGCATGAGGACCGTGGCGGTGGGAACGCTTCCCGGCACCGACACGACTTGCCTCCTCCTGAATGGCCGGCCGTTGTACCTGCGTGGCGCGCTCGCTCAGAACCTCAACCCCTTCGGGCTCTACACGTACCCCTCGGTCGAGA
>Ga0315279_10003397_pt1 | contig 22257 bp, 18 predicted proteins | sample YL17G06_20_MG_FD_203694 | JGI IMG/M metagenome (GOLD analysis project Ga0315279, IMG submission 203694) | Sediment microbial communities from Yellowstone Lake, YNP, Wyoming, USA - YL17G06_20 | ecosystem: Environmental > Aquatic > Freshwater > Lake > Sediment | place: USA: Wyoming | collected... | reverse complement strand
TGTCCGAGCTGGTCCACGACAATCTAACCCTGGCGGTGCGGGTCGCCCTCAATGAGGCCCTGTACCTGCGCCGCGAACCGCCCCGACGAAACGAGGTCACCAGGCGCAGAATACTGGTGGATTCGGGAATCCGTCTGTGGGGCATTCCAAGGGTCTACGCTGCTGCCGTCACCTTGGCAGCCGCCGCCACGGCCCCTCCCGGGGCACAGGTGGAATGCTACTGCTGCAAGTCGAACAGGCTGTCCCCCGTGAACCTGGCCTCCAGGGAAGGGCTCATCGAGTTGCTGGAGGCGCTGGCCGCCGAGCCTCAGCCAGGCGAGGCGCTCGGGGCGATGCTGAAAGCCGATACCAAGCCCGCCGAGGCGGATAATATACTCATCACGCATCCGGACGTCCTTGCCGACGCGGATTTCCAGCGGCGCCTGGGTGAGCTGAATACGCCGCAACTCTACGTCGTGACGGTGGACCGAGACGGCAACTACCGCTTAAGCCTTTACGGGGGCCTGTCGCATCGCATACTGAGCCAGGCCAGGCTGGACCTGTCGAGTATCCTTGGCGAGCGTAAGGCGCGAGTCGAACTGGTGGACCAGGGCGAAGCCGACCGCCTGCCCGCCGCGTGCCGGCTGAAGGAATTCCCACTGCTGCTGCCAGTGCCGATAGATTGGGAGCGGGCCGCATGGCGCGGGGATACGGGGCTCGTCCACGCCATCAAGGACGGCCGGCTTATGCAATGGCGCGAGCCCGGCCGGGGCGCAAGGCAGGTCACGGCGCGGCTGCCGAACACAAACCCGTGGCAGACGATTCTGCTCGACGCCCGGCAATGTTGCCTGGTGCCGGCGGAATTCGCCAACCCGCTGACGCTGCTTGTGGTTGATCTGGAAACCGGCTTCATCCGCCCCATAGAGCTGGCTTTGCCGGAAGAATTCGATTCGAGGGCGGCCGTCTGCTCGCTTCGAGACGGACTTGGCCTGGTGGGCCGGCACGCGGCGCTGGCGGTATCCTGCCAGACCGGGCAGATCATAGGCACAGCAGACGAGGAAGGAACAATTTCGCCGACGGACCTTTCGGTCGGACAAGTCCGCGTGCAGCAGAATCTCTTCCGGAAGATGCCAAGTGATAATGGGCGTCAATGGCCCGGATGGCACTGCCTGTCTCTTTCCGGTCAGAACATGAGATTCATCGGCCTGGATATTCCGTCGAATGGTGGCCAGCACCCGGAAGTGGTCTCCACAATCGAACCTTGGATGGCCGGCTTGGAAGACTTGTGGGCGGCATACCCGAATGGCCTGGTTCTCTATATCAGTTCCCGCGGATTGCGAACCGCTCACCTGCCGGAGTTCAGTCAGTCACCCGGCGCGACTTTCATGGGGCCGCCGGCGGGTGGAAGGCGGCTCTGCGTTGAATGCGGAGACGGCGGGGACAAGACATGGGCCTGCTACGAGTTGGCCGAACCCGACCCGAGGCCGGTCTTGCTCGAGGAGCGTGATCCGAAGCGACACGTGGTGGACGATCGTGACTCGGCACTTCGTTTCCTTGCCGGCTGCCCTGAGGGATTGGCCTGCCTTCCAATCGACACCTCCGCAATCGTTTGCGCGTTTGACAGGATCGCCGTAAGACCTGGTCGAGTGTTCCTGGGAAGGCCCGATAAGACCTGGCTGACCCTTGGAGGCAACCCGACCCCTGCGTTCCTGCCATCCGGGCTCCCTGTTAATCTGCAATCTGAGGCAGCAGCAATGCCTCGTATGGCAAGATTCAAAGAAGAGTACTGCGCGAAGGGATCGTCCTACAGGCTTCGACAGGCAACCTGGCCTAGCGGCGCCAAGGCATGGCTGGACAGCCGGGGAGCACTCCACCTCAAGTGCTCCAAGGGCGATACGCCTGAAGTAACCCTGGTTCTCGGCCCTCCCCGCGGCATCCTGGCCGGCTGGGCGTCCAACGGGCTCAGGGTGGGCGATCAACGTTTCTTCAACGAGACCATAAACGCGGACACCGGGCAGTATGCGAAGATTCTCAACGAGGTGATCGCGAACATATGACAGCCAGCGCAGAAAACCTCGTCTCTGAGCTTCGGCTCGTCCGAACGGACCGGGCGATCCGCCCTGCCTGCGCCTACCTGCTCAGCGGACATGACGCCAGAGGATGGCTGGCCGAGATGACCCGCTGGTCTGTGCCTCTGGTTGACGCCAATGTGTACGTTCTGCCGCGGTCCCGCTCGGATATCCGCCCCGCCGGGGCGCTTGTTGTCCTGCCTGCCGGCGTTAGCCCGGCCGTTTCGCAGCGGCCATTGCCCTACGGACGGTTCGGCCGGAACCTGCTGCTGCCGGTCGACGCGAAACTCACCCCGGCCGTGGCGCCAGAAGAACTGGCCGCCCTCGTGCCGCACCATTGCTGCGTGTTTCATCCCACCATAGGCTTGGTGGGATTCGAGGAGGCCGACGCCTTGCGGGTGTATCAACTGCTGTCGGCCCCACCGACCTCGGTCGAGGGGTGGGATAGCGCCCAAGCGGGCACCGCCGGCATCGAGTTGCAGTCGATAGGTGCCCTGCCTGCCCCCAGCGTAAGAGATATTATCGAGCAGGGCCGGCGCGAGATCGGCACGGAGTCAATTGCGAGCCTGGGACCCTCGGAGGATGAGCGATTCAGCAGCCCGGCAGGCAGGGCGGTAGGCAAGGTGGTGCATGGAGGACTGAAGATTATCGGGGGCGCGGCGAAAGCAGTGCGAGCTATGTTCGGCGCACGTGGCGGACGACTCGACAAGTTCATCCGCCGCGTCGGCCAGGCCATGGAGGACATCCGCCGGGCCCTCCAGGAACAGCGGTACAGGCAGATCGCCAGGCTGCTTCGCCTGTTGGAGCGAAGCCTCGATGCCGGCATCCGCTTCGCCCTGCCCCTGGACGGCAAACTGGCACGCGGAACGGTTTCGCCTGGCGCGAGGCTCCACCGCCGCAATACGAACTTCAACCTCCAGCGGCTTGGCGGCGGCGAACCCGCCGATTCCTGGGCCGTGCCGGACGACGTCCGCCAAAGACTCAAAGAGCTCTATCGCCAGGCCGCCGACCGCGAAATCGCCCTCGGAAGGTTCCGGAGGGCGGCCTATATATATGCCCACCTTCTTGCAGACTATCACTCTGCTGCCAACGTCCTGGTCCAGGGCCGGCACTTCCGTGAGGCGGCTGTGCTGTATAAGGAATACCTCCACAATCCAGGCCAGGCGGCCAAGTGCCTCGAATCAGGAGGGTTGCTGGCCGAAGCCATCGAGATCTACTGGGAAATGCAGGAGTTCGAGAAGGCAGGTGACCTCTATGCCACCATGGGCAATGCCGATGCCGCCGCGGCCGCCTACCAGCGGGCCGTCGACAAATGCCTGAAGAGCAAAGACCATCTTCGGGCGGCCTGGCTTCTGGAAAACCGCCTTCATTGCCCCGACGAAGCGGTCGAGACGCTATGGAGCGCCTGGCCGCAGTCTACACAGGCGCCAACATGCCTCAAGGAGCATTTTATGCTGCTTGGTCGCCTAGGCCGGCATGTCGATGCCCAGCGGCGAGCAGTGGAGCTGATGACATCCCCAAGAAACCAGGCCTCGCCGCTGGCGGAGGTGCTGGCAGGGCTGTCGGGACAATACCCTTATGCGCCGGTCTGTAACCAGATGGCCGACGTAGCCCGAGTCGTGGCAGGCCGGGCGATGCCGCTGGCAAGCCGTGAAGACGTGGCCAAGCTCAGCGGCGCGGTCGCCAGCCTGGTTCCCAGCGACAGGCTGCTCCAACGCGACGCCGATCGCTATCTGAGAAGCCGGCAGATCGCGCCCAGACCCGCGCCGCTTGAAAAGATCTCGCGGATCTCATGGATCCCGCTACCGGAGGGGCTGTGGTCGAGCTTCGCCTCCACGCCGGAATGCCTTTTCGCCGCCGGCGCCTCTGAGGACTCTCCCAAGGGCATGCTGCGGTTCATGGTCCACGACTGGAAGGATGTCCAGGGGTCCGTCCGGTGGGACCAACTCGCCACGCTCGCCGAAAGGCCTCTGCTGGCGCCGATGCCCGCAGTACATCGATCCGTGATCGCCATCGGGAGGCGGGACATGCGTTTGGACGTTCGGACAGTTCCTGTGGCCGGCTCTGCACGTTCGTTAAGAGTGGGCACGCCGACCTGGCTGCCGACTCCCCTGCTGGCCGTGGCCTGCGATGATGAAGGGGCGGTCCTTGCGGTAACGGCTCGAGAAGAGGAATTCGTGGTTTCAAAACACACCCCCAAAGGTCGGCTCCTCTGGACAAGGAGCGTCAAACGGTGCAACAACCACCAGGACCTCTCGTGCATAATCCTGCCCCAGCCCGGCGGGTTCTTCATGGCCGTGGACTGCTGCTTCTTCTCTTCGACGGGCCCCAATGACAAGGGCTGCCACCGCATGGACGAGATAATCCTGTCAATCGCGGCCTGCCCGGACGGCTCTGGCGGCTTGCAGGCTGTCTCCACTCGCTCCGGAGGATGGATGGTAGGTAAAGACCAGGGGGAAGATTATCAGCGACCCCTGGAAGATGCCGACGGTGAGCTGAGAGCCCCGGATTTCCCCGGCGAATTACATATCCTGTTCCTCCGCAAGGACCTGCTGGTGGCCGTCTCGAAGTCCGGAGGCGGCGTCTACCGCGTCGAGGCCGGCGTTGCGGCGGTCCGACTCTACGACCTGCCTGGTCATCCTGCCATGCCACTGGCCGTTCTGCCCGGCCCGCACCCGTGGACTTTTGCCATCGCCTCCGACCACCGGGTCGATCTCTACGGAGTCCCCCGCATCGGAGGCCCGACAGGAAAGGAGGCGGTTTTATGAGCGAGCACGGACTGGCCGAGTATCTTGTTGAAGACCGTGACTACATCATCTACGTCGGCCTTCCTGCCGACAGGCCGTCGCAGTGGGTCCAGGTCGTCCATTACACGCAGGATCTCGTGGTTACGCGAGACGGCCAGCGAGTGCCGGTCGGCGATGTCTCATCCTGCATCGTTGCCTACGCACATGGCAGCATCCTGCATGTTTCCAACCCCTGCGCTCCGCTGCCTCCCGATATCGACTTCGGAGGTCAGCGAAAGAGCGAGCAGGACTCGCTGAGGCTCTCCGACCTGAAGGCAGGCCTGGAATTGGCCACGGTCACCCACGGCCCCCTGACGCCTCGCAAGGATAGTGGCTCTTACGACCATGTCACGACGCTCACCAACATCTCCAAACAGAAGATCCGCGTTCTGCAATTCGGAGCATACGGTAGACGCGGCAAGGATTACATAAGAGGAAACATCGGAGACGCATTCTTCACAGCCCAGGAATTCCGAAGCTGGTATGGCCAGAAGGGCGAGTGGATCTTGCCGGGCGAATCCGTCGCTGACCTCCACAACTATTCCTCAGTGGGGGCACTGTGGGCGTACTATTTCGAGACGAAGTCCGGTCGACAGCTCATAACCGGCAAGATCGTCGGGATTATCGACATATGAGGCTTCAGGCATTACCGCCCAACGCCTGGGCCCGATCGGCTGGAGCGCCCGAAACACTCTCGTACAGCCCCGGACAATCGTGCCCCACAGCAAGATATTTCCGACAAAGTTGCTCGGATACATCCGGCGGCGTGGGCAAGGCCCCTTCGGGGATATGCGGGCCGAGAACCCGGCCGACGCACACGGTCCATGGATATCGGAAGTGCCGATGCATCCGTTCGATAGCCGTGCTTACGGAAACCTTCATCACGTTTCCGAACGACAGTGGGACCATGTTGCAGGGGCAGATCTCACCGCTTCCGTCAATGTAGATGTGCCCGAGGCCGGCACTGCATCCGAAGCCTGCTGACGAGGCGAGATAGGTGGTTGTGGACAGCAGGGGCAGGTCCTCCCGGCACGATACCTCACGCTGATACTCCAGCAGTCGGCCGCGATGGGACTGCGCTAGTCCCATGTCGCTGCACCCCGCCATGTTCCCGACGGGAACGGGCTCCAGGATGACCACCTCCAACGCCCCCGCCCTGCCGGCCACTTCCAGAAGTCGCATGAACCGCTCCCGCGGGATCAGATCCGGCTTGGCCATGGTCCGGACGTAGGGGAAAAGCTCCGCTTCGCGGGCAATTTCCAGGGCCTTCACCGCTTCGTCGAACATGCCCTTGCGGCCACGAAGTCGGTCATGTTCGGCCGGATCGTCGCTGTCGAGGCTCACGCCCAATGAAAACACCCCGGCCTTCTTCAAGCCCCTGGCGTTCGACAGTGTCAGACCCAAGCCCGTGGTGCTGAGGGCCAGTGAGCAGCGGTCGTCAAAGCACCGGCATATCTCCTCGATGTCATCACGCAGCAGCGGCTCGCCGCCGGTCAACACGACCCTGGCGGCGCCCAGTTCGAGCAGTTCCCGGGCAACACGCCGAAAGACCTCCAGCGGCATGTCCGTCCGGTCCCGGCCTGCGTTGTAGCAGTGCCAGCAGTTGAGCATACAGCGGTTGGTTACAGCGATGGCGATCATGCTCGGCCGTTGCCGGCCATGCTCAGCTTCTTCTACGCCTTCCAAGAGCCTCGATAACGCCTTGCTTGGAAACGGCGGGAATGCCGAGTTGAAGACCCACTTGTCGCCGAAGGGAACGGCCCGCACGTGCTCAAGATAGGCCAGAAGCTTCTCCCGCGTACGGCCTGTCAGGACCGGCGATGCCGACTTGGCAATCATATCTCGAATGAGAATCGAAGCTTTCATATTGCATGTCTCCCGCGCAGGCAGGAACCCGCCCCCCGTGCGGTCACGATGAGAGTACCGACCTGGCCCATTGCTGTGAATGAGGCATCAGTCTTTCCAGCATAAAGTCAACCACATCACCCGCGGTGCACAGCTTCTCTGCTTCCTCGTCGGGTATCTGGATGCCGAATTCATCTTCGAATTCCATTACAAGCTCAACCGTGTCCAGGGAATCGCAGTTCAGGTCATTGACAAAATTCGTCGAAGGCAGGATTTGGTCCATATCAACGCCCATCTGCTCAGCGACGATCTCGCTAACCCGCCTGGCAATGCAGCTGATCGCCCTGGCTCGGTTCTGTTCGGGGTCTGTGAGTGGCTCTGGTTCGGTGAATGCCTTGGCAGCTTGAATGTGAGGCATTCCCGGCCGCGACAGGACTTCCAGGAGTTCCGTGCTGTCTTGAGCCCACTGGAGGCCCGTGTTGCCGAAGGAATCCGGTATGTCCGGGCTCGCGCCGCACTGCATGAGGGTCTCAGTCGTGGAAACTCTGCCCTTTCGTACGGCCATGTGCAGAGGAGTAAAACCCATGAAATCCTGGGCACTGACTTCCGCCCCACCGTCAAGCAGCGCGCGGGCCACCTCATGCCGCCCCGCCTCTGCCGCCAGGTGAAGGGCCGTCTTACCATGAACGTCCACCACGTAGACGTCAGCCCCCGCGTGGAGCAGTTTCCTCACAATATCGAGCCTTCCCGCCTTGGCTGCCAAGTGCAGAACAGTTTCGCCTCCTCTGTTCTTCCAATTGACTACGGCACCGTTGGCCAGCACACAGTCTACCACCGCGCCCAGCCCTTTGCTTGCCGCCTGCTGGAGGATCGAACCGACCTGGTTGGCATCTGCCAGGGCGCCGCGCCGGATCATCACCTCCGCCACTTCGGGCAGGTTGGCATCGATCGCCTTCGCGACGAGCCTGCAATCCGGACACTTCGCCCCCCGGGCCAGGAGATAGAGAGCCATCTGGGATTGCTTGCCCTCAACCGCCCAGCTGAGCGGGGTGCCATATCTCCCGCCGTCGATGATCGCTCCGCGGGAAATCAGCAGCTTCACAACCGCGATATGGCCCCTCTCGGCCGCATGGGCAAGTGGCGTGCGGCAATACTCGTTGGGCACGTCATCGACGGCTACGCCCCTTTCCAGAAACGCCTTCACGGCCCTCAGGTCACCTTGCCCGGCCGCATCGTAAAGACTCGCTATTTCCTGTTGCATGATTACTCCCCTGTGGTTTCCCGGTAAGTCGCCACTCGATATCTCCGTACCGCCAAGAATCAAGAAGCCTTGCGTGACCCTTGTATGGCGTATCAGAACGCCTCAGCCATGGCGTCTATCTCCTTGCCCTCTTCGGCGCCAATGCAGCATTCATAAAACACAACACCTGCGAAAGATAAACATCATCCAGAGGCTTGCCCTTGAGCTTGGCGACCTTGGTGGATGTCTTACCGAGCAGCCCGACGTAGACATCCCGGTATTCCCACCAGTGGCGGACCAGACCCAGCGCCATCACCGTCAGAAAGAATGGCTGAACTTCGCGGCTGATCTTGCCCTTCTTCTGGGCTTCTTCAATCCTGCATCGAGCCTTCTGGAAGAACTCGCCCTCTCCCGGCCAGAGACTCCAGTCGCCCTCGAGCATGGACCACGCGCACAGCCGCCGCAAGGCATCGTTGCCACCGACCAAAGAGAAGAACTTGCCAACGGCTTCCAGGAGCGTTTCCCGGTCGTATTCCTTGGCCTCCAGCGCCGGCTCCAGCATGGCCCGGCAGCGCCGGACGGCTTGCTCGCGCACGGCCGTGTAGAGACCATTCTTGCTTCCGAAATGGTGATGGATGAGCGGCTGGGACACCCGCGAGGCCCGGGAAATATCTCGCATGGACGTTCCGGCAAAGCCGGACTTGGCAAAGAGCTTCTCCGCGGCCTTCAGCACGGCCTTCCGCGTCTGCTGGGGAGCCCGGATTCGTTTCTTAGGCGTCGTCATGCTTGATCCCTTACGCTATTGTCTGATCGATCAGTAAGTAAACACCGGCCGCAAGGACAAGTCAAGTATTTTCTGAAGATTTTCAAGATTCGTCGGCCCGACGAAGTCACCATGCTCCGACGTGAAGGCTCGATACCGCCGCGTCATTCCGCCATGCGAGATTGTCAGCGACCAACTCACCGGTCTGTGCAGCGAACACTCCTCGTGGCGAAGCTCCAGCTGCGCGAAAGGCATCTCGCCGTACGCCGGCCAGTCGGCCAGGATACGGAAGCCGTTGAAGATTATAGGCGAATGCCCGCCCCAGCTTTGGCGGGAAGACCGGCCGCCTATTGCCATTCGTGGCTGGAGCCGATAAATTTGTGTTGGTCGGCGCCGACGGTGCCGGCATGGATAGCAGGAGATATGCACGATGGCTGAAACACCGACGGACCGCTCGGACGCGGCAGATCAGACGGAAGTTGATCTCTCTGCGAGCAAGGTACTTGTCGTTGACGACAACGCCCAGAACCTCGAGCTTCTGGTTGCCTACCTCGACAGCCTGGAATGCAAGGTCGTCACGGCCGCCAGCGGGCTGGAGGCGCTGGACGAGATCGGCCGGGACTGCCCGGACCTGATCCTGCTGGACATAATGATGCCTCAGATGAGCGGCTATGAGCTCTGCCGCAAGCTCAAGAGCGACCCGAATACCCGAGAAACCCCGGTGATAATGGTCACGGCGCTGACCGAACTGGGGGACATCCGACTCGGGGTCGAGAGCGGCACGGACGACTTCATCACCAAGCCCGTCAACCGCCTGGAGCTCATAACGCGAGTACGGAGCCTCTTGCGCGTCCGGCACCTGCGGACAGAGCTGGACCGCGCGTTGGCGTACCTCAAGGAGGTCGAGGACGGCCCGGCCGGCGAAGATTCGCCTGAGCCCGAAGCGACCTCGCGAGACCCCGGTGTACAGTCTGGTTCGTGAAAGCGCCGACGCTGCTTACTTGTCCATCCCGTTTATGTGCGCCACTGGTGCAGTTGAACACCCACGATTACAGGCGAAGGGTGTCGCTTGTCCGTCTCATGGCTGTTTAACATGCGTATCGTACAGTCGATCCGCCAAGCCCTCGATTAGCTCCAGCTTTGCGAGCTTCTCCAACCAGTCCTGCGGAATGTCATGCATCCCGTAGCACGCCCCCGCCAATTGCCCATACACGGCCGCCGTGGTATCGGCATCGTCTCCCAGATTGACGGCCAGCAGGCAACCTTCGCGGAAATTGCCGCCTCTGCTGAAGCACCATAACGCCGCCTCCAGCGACTTCACCACGTAGCCAGAGCCCTGAATTGCCGGCGGCTTCTTGGCCTTGAAGGAGCCGGCCGCCACTTCGGCAATCTCCTCGGCCAGCTTGTTCTCCTGCCAGTAACTTTCGACTGGAGCATAGCAGGAAGACAGCAGATCCTGCTTATCCACTCCGCCAAGAGCCCCCACAATCAGGCCGGCGTAGTAGCGGCAAGCATCTACAGCCACGGCAGCGCCGTGGGTTGTTCGGGAGCTTGCGCCGGCTTTCTCGATGGCAAGAACTGGATCTCTGGCGAAGAACATCGGCACGGGGGCAAGCCGCATGAGCGAGCCGTTGCCAGCCGTCTGGGAATCGGTCAGCCCACACCATGGCTCGCCGGTGCGTTCGAATCGGCCAAGGGCGGTGCGGGTTGTCCCGCCGATGTCGAAGCACGTGCCGTTGCTGCTCATGTAGCCCTCCCGCCACCAGCGAACGTACCGCTGCAGTTGATCGACCGGGCCGAACCGGCCGCACTCGACCAGACTCTCAGCCAGGCAAAGGGCAAGCGACGTGTCGTCGGTCCATTGGCCGGGCAGAAGATTGAACGGACCGCCCCCGACCATGTCGGTCACAGGTCTGAACGTCCCCGGCTGGCAAAATTCAACAGTCGTGCCGAGGGCATCCCCTACCGCCAGACCGATCAGACAGCCCCGAAAGCGTTCTTGCCGTTCTTCGAGGTCGTTTTGTGGCCAGTGCACCGTGTTATCCACGCCTATAGTAAACCACCCGACCGGCCGTACATCAAGAAGGCCATGACCAGGCGCCCACGATGGCAGACTGGCTAAGAGCCACTGGCTAAGAGCCATAGTCTTGACAGCAGTCCGCTTTTCTGAGATGTTTCTTGTCAGCGCGGACAGTCCTGAAACAAAAGGAACGCCGATATGCCCCGCCCAACTCTCTCGAACGTCTCTATCGTCGCTCTCCAGAACGAACTCAAGCGGCGCATGAGGAATCTCAACTCACTCAAGGCCGAGCGAGACGCACTCAACAAGCAGATCGCAGAACTCGAAGGGCTCACCGGAAAGGCCCCGGAGAGTGCAAAGCCGAAACGAAGGCGTAAGCCCGGCCGGAAGCCAAGAGCCAAGCGGGCTGCGGGTATGCCTCTTGCCGAGTACGTCAGAGATGCTCTCGCGAAAGCCTCAAAGGGCATGAGGGTCACGGAAATCGGGAAAGCTGTCCTGGCTGCCGGCTATCCCACGAAGGCCAAGAGCGTCTACAAGCCGGTCATGAAGGTCCCGGCCAGGAGCGAATTCAGAAGGCTGGGGCGAGGCCTCTATAACCTGAAGGACGCCGCGAAGACTGCCAAGAGGACCACGGGGCCGGCCGCTGAATGACAATGAGCGACATGATCTCATACAACTCATGATGCGCAAGGCCTGGGAGCCAGCGGATGGCAGGTGGAGGAGTGAGCTCACTGATTCCCTTGAGCATGATTTGCCCGGGGTTTGATTGGGGCTGAACAGAATCTTCCGGCGGGCTCAGGGATTGTTGGAGGCCTTTTAGAAAGGACAGGACAGAACATAGCCAAAAGAAACCGTGGCGCCTTGAAGCTTCATGTCGGAGAGGCTGATGGGGTCGTTTGCGAGGAAGGTAAGACCTTATGGACAGGTTCAATGCTCAGGACGGCTTGGAAGGACGGGGGCAGACCAGCGATCGAACTACGGAAGTCTGCAAGGGCTGGCCATTCGGCGCTGACGAAGCCGTAAGGCGACAGACAGAGGCAGCCATTGCTTTGGACGCGCCAAAGGAAATGAGCCTCGACCTCGGCAAGGGTGTCTTGATGAAACTGGTCCTGATTCCGCCCGGAGACTTCCTGATGGGAACGCCCAGGGACGAACCGGTATACCACGATGAAGAACAGCAGCATAAGGTTACGATCACCAAGCCGTTCTATCTGGGGCGCCACAAGGTCACCCAGAAACAATATGAGCAGGTGATGGGCAATAGCCCCAGCTACTTCAAGAAGGCAACGGAGCCAGTCGATTCGATTTCTTGGAACGATGCCACAGAGTTCTGCAAGAAGCTCTCAGCCAGCTCCGGCAAACGGGTTAGACTGCCGACGGAAGCGGAATGGGAGTATGCTTGTCGGGCTGGAACAGCCTCTGTTTACGAAAGCGACCCCCACGCCTTTGGCCTTGTTGAAATGTCTCTGGGCGAACTCGGGCAGTGGTGTGCTGACTGGTACGATGCAGACTACTATGCTCTCTCTCCACAGGTTGACCCCCAAGGCCCAAGTACCGGAAAATGCCATGTCGTGCGTGGCACTGGATCCGTACTTCCTGTCATGGGCTGGCGGGCTCGCATGGCCGACCGCGAGCAGTTGGCCTACGATCCGGAATTCTTATCCCTGGTCAGTTTTCGGATCGTTTGCGAAGTCGACAGCAAATAGGGCTACCCGACTCCCAGTCCCTTTTCAAAAATTTGGCCAGCAAGGCACGGCCAACCCACAACCTTCGGTTGTTGCATATCAATGCCTGCTTGATAAACGCCGTGGATCGAAGCAGAATACAGGCACCTTGCAGGGGCGCCCATGGCGAAGAAGAGAATCCAGACCAAGGACGAAGAGATAGCCCGACGGGCGATTGACCTTGCCCGCCAAGTCAGCGGCAGGCTGTTCGCGTCTCAGGATGGAATCTACGTCGTCAGCGGCATGCCGGATTTCAGGAAGCTTCGGCACTGCCTTGCCGGATTCTCCCGGCCGCCCGAGGACTCTGGCACCCCCACGCCAAACGATCTGGGCTTTGCTCCAATCCAGATTGCTCCTCTAACCACTGAGAGGCTCGCCGCCTGGGGTCGCGGGCTTCAGAAGTGGCGGAAGATCCTGAACGATTACGAAAAGCCTCGGCAGAAGACCTCCGAGCGACGCCAGAAGTATCGGCAATGGAGGAAGGAAATCGACCATCTTTCGCGCGTTCTGGAGCAGCTCTGGCAAACATTTCGACAGTGGGAGAGCGGGCAGGCCGTCCCGGGGGCGCCATATGTTCCGCAGTGCTGCGCCGCGACACCGGCCGGCGGAGCGGGCTTGGCGAGGGACCGGTTCGCCGAACCGTTGTGGGACTGGCTGGAGCGGCTCGTGGTCTGGCTAGCTGGACCGTCGGCCGGCCGGAGGTTTAATGACTCCTTGAGGCCTTTCGCCGAAAGTCGCGCAGCTCGCGAAAACCGCGAGTTATTCGTTCATGCGTTTCCCCGTCTCAGGTCTTTGCTCGACCGCCGGGGAAGCTTCTCCAATCCGGAAATGGCGGCTGCCGTCCGGAAAGTGCTATCCGGCGTGCCAGAAGACCTTCGGGCCCAGTTCGGCCTTCAGGTTCCCAAGCGCCCGCACGACGTCCACATCGAGGCCATCGTCTCGGCCTGTGAGATCGCCGTCAAAGGCGAGTTGCCGCCGGCAGCACTGGTCGGCTCGGCCGCGGCTCTATGCGCTACAGATGGAGCGGCAGCTTTGGTCCCTCACTGTCTGCTGTCGCAGAATAGCCCCAGGTCGCTGGATGACAGGGCTATGGCGTTCACGAAACTCTCCGACCAGCAATGCGAGAAGGGATATGAATCACTGCTTCAAGTCGTGGGCGAGATGGAGGATGTCTCACGCCTCGACCTCGAGCCGATAAGGCAATTCCTGGTCGCCGGTGTCGAATCCGACGATATTCAATGGGCGATCCGCAACCTCCGGTGCGAGGCCGGCAACCTGGCCGCAAAGGGACTGTCGCCGCGGTCATTCCGGACCCTTGCATCCGTTTTGAGCAGGGCCGGCCTGATTAACCCCGAGAAGGACCTGGACGACATCGCCGAGAAGGTTGCCGAGAGGGGCAGCATGAAGATCGTCGATGCGTTTGCTCAGTGGCTCTCGTCCATCAATGCCAAGGCAGTGGACGCCAATCTCGCCAAGTGGGCATTGAACTGCCTTAGCCAACTTCTGGTGCTGGAGGGTCTGAGCCCGGCTCTTCGGGACATCCTGCGGCGATGGGCCGATCCGCCCTTATCCCGCTACCAGGATACTCCCCTGACCGCCGGATTGTCCCCCGAAGCCCGGGCTTGGCTGGCCAGACTAAGCTATTATCAGGAGTTGTGTGGACAACAGCCGGCCTTGCCCAAGTCCATAGCAAGGATGCTCACGTCTGATGATCGCGAGGCCATTGAACTCGAATACCTCCGCCAGGCAAGCAGCAGGGGCGAGTTGAATGAAAGTATGTCGGCAAGGCTCAGGCTGCTGCAGGGACGCGCCACCACCACGCGGACCGGTAATGATCAGCGCGTTCAAAGGCAGGCCCAGGAAGTCTGCGCCCACATCGCCCTGGAGGCCGTCCAGCATCTCGCCAGCCGTGAGGGCCGCCGCGTCTGGCAGAAGCTTCTCGGCTGCCAACCGCCGCGGCACCTGACCCACGACGAAATTGGCGCCATAGCTGCATGGGCAACCGGCCTGAGCAAGAACGCTCTCAAGTGCCTGCGGGAGCTGATCGGTGGTTGGCTGGAAGAGGGTGAAGATTACCGTGCACGTCTTTCGCTCAATGCAACCTGGACGAAGGCAGTGGCCGAGCATATTGACCTCCGCAAATGGTTCGCGCCCGAGCCTTGCGAGGTCGTCCTGGAGGGCATGCCTGTCAAGGTGTGCGTCGCGCCGGATCCCTTCAGGGTCCTGCTGATGGGCAGCTACTTCGGAACGTGCCTGAGCCTGGAGAACTGCTACAAGGATTCTGTCCTGACGAACGCATACGACGCGAACAAGGCCGTCGTGTTCGCCCTCGATTCCGAAAGCAAGGCATTGGCCAGGAAGCTGGTCTGCATCAGTTCTGATTCTTGCCTGATCGGCTACAGGACGTACATCGCTAAGGAGGAGTGCCTCACTGATTCCCGGGTAGAGGGCATCATTTTCGCGATCGACGCCTTCTGTAGCCGCTGGGCCAATCGTGCGGGTCTGCCGCTCGGGTCCGCCGGCTCGCCGGCAAAGCTGTCGGGGCTCTTCTGGTACGACGACGGGGTGCTGCCCTGGTCGATAAACGCCGCTCGTAGGCAAGTGGATTCGCAGTTGGACCAGGGCATCCGGGCAATTGCCGAGGCCGGCCTGAGACCCCCTCTCCTGGCGGCAGTCAACGCCAATCGAGATAAGTGCCTCCGGATGCTGAATGAACTGGGAATCTGGCCTCCTGTAGGCGGCGAGGCCGCCGGCGATCTGGCTTCGATGCCCGGCCTTGCCGAGGAGTCGCTCGCTGTGCTGGCCCGTAACGAAGGAGACCGCGAGTTGGCCCGGCTAGTCTTCGACAACGCCATGACGGCCGGCGGGCAACTCGAGGCGATTACTTCCGTCGCGCTTCTGGAAAGGACCGATGAGCTGGCCGTGCGCGTCTTCGACTTCGCCCGGCAGGGCCCCGACCAGGCCGCTCGTGCGATGGAAATCCTTCGCAGTATCGGCTCGCCGAAGGCCTGGCTGTTGTTGGCGAGGCTGGCCCGGCTTGAAGACGAAGCCAAACCGTTTTGGCTGCCACTGGCAGTGCTTGACTCGGCCGACTCGGCAGGCGCACTTTGGGACGTAATGGCTGGCCCCGAAAAATGCGAGGTCGACTACCGGTATCTGCTCCTGGCCTGCGAGCTCCTCTCGGCGTGTGGAAGGTCGCTGCCTCAAATGGCGATCATCAAAGCGCTGCTCCCGGAATACGGTGATCCCTGCATGCGGTGTTGCCTTTCCCAGTGGTTGCCTCCTCTACCGGAGGGGCTGAATCGCTCGCTGCTTGAGAAGATTGCCCAACCTCCTCCATACTGGGGCGATGAGGAGCGATACGCCCAATTGGCCGCTGTCATGATGGCCATGCACAATCCGGGGGCAAGCTCAACCGCATACTTGAAGAAGACGTCGGAGAACTATCCCCCTGCCCTCCTGGCCTTATCCCTTCAACATGGCGAGAGATTCAAAGGGTTTGTTCGCAAGAGGGCCTTGTCCATGCCGGCCGAGCCCGCAGCTTTTCTTGCTCTGTTCGTCTCGGAAGGAGATGACGCCGCCACCAGGCTGCTTGCCGGGACCATTGGCAGCGATCCGAAACAGGAAAAGCGATTGAACGAGGCCCGCGAATTGCATGCGGCCTTTTGTGATCTGAACCACGGAAGACTGACTTTGGCTCTTTCCGGGTCAGATCGAATCGCAGATGTCTTGTCCGTGCTTCCATATGTCACCCATTGGCTTCGAAGGTGGACGGACTTGGCGCAACCCAACGTAGCTGCGATTGGGGCGCTCATGGGCAGCGGCAGAGCCAAGGCCTTTGTCCGTACGCATTGCGTGGACAGCTTTGGGTTGGCTGCCAGAATGGCCAGACTGCTGCGAACCGCGGACGGGAATGACGAGTTCATCCTTAGAGAATCGCTGCTGGAGCTTCTAGACCACGGGTCTATAGCCATGGAAAACGAGTATGCATCACTCTTTGACAAGCTTAGCGGCGGGCGACTCTGGCCGGGAGCTGTCCCAAGCAACCATAAGCCCCTGCCGATGAGAGATGCCGCAAGCTGCGCCGGGATATGGGAGCTCCTTGTAGACGAGGCCGGCAAACCCCGCCAGGCGTTCTCGAAGATCGACCTGGACACCTTGTGGGACATTCGCTTTCCCATGGACCCCAGGATGGCCGCTCGGCTGGCGAAGCTGCTGCCGTCCTACATCCGGGCCGACAGGCTGGTCGAATGCATCCGGCCTGCAACTGAGATGCATAGGCGATTGATCATGCATCACATTCAGCCAGTAGGCGGCTGAATCGAGCGCTACCACGCGAGCCAATCATCATGCGCCCCGATAGGCTTACCAATAAAGTGGAGCTCGGATTGCTCTCTATGGCCGAGCGTGGCCCAACAAGTAGAGCTGGAACCCGCCGCTGTCCTCCGAAAAAGGGCCTACACGGTCTCTGGGCAACTCTCAGCCCGTTACGGGCAGCCATTGATGGGCGGCGTTATCGCTGGTTTCGGTTTCTAGAGTGGCTGCCTCGTCGTGATAGGTGTTATCTCGTCAACGAACGGAGTGCTTTTCCGCCGGCTCGGCATCTTCTGGTGGAAATGGGCAGATGTGAATGGTCAAGGTGTCGTCGCCTCCACCCTTGAGCCTCCCTGAGATCGTGATGGACGGCCTGGGCAGGTCATCCGCCTGGCCGATGGCGTTGTCCAGTTCCCACTCCTGAACTTCGTCGTAAAGCGGAAACAGGGACTCCTGAAGCTCTTTCAGATCGACGCGGAAGCCCTGGTAGACCATCTCGCCGTCGTCCTTACCGCCAAGCAACTCGACGACCGATGGATAGACGCGAATCTCGAATCAAGGTTGGTCTTTGCCTTCGGGCCAGGAGCCGCTGCATTGGAAGCTGCTGCCCCCATCGAAGAATGTCGGGCAGACAAGCTCCATGATCTGGTCCATCAACTCGCTGGCTCGTTCGTCGCTGAACATCGGGGCCACCAACGGCAGCGAGTTCCAGGCGGGCGTCACGGCGGACAAGGCCTCGGCGGACATGCTTGTCGGCGACGTCGCCGCCGCCGCCGCGATCAAGACGATCAACGTCAAGGGCTGGTACGTCCCGGCCAGCCAGCCCCAGCAGTTCTTCGTCCAGGGCAGCAGTTTCCTGGCGGGGCAGATCGGCACGGTGGCCTTCACCAACGCGGCCGGGATGGGCTCGTTCGACATCTACGTGCTCGACCCGGCGACCGGCGTCAAGAGCGTCCGCAACACCGACAACCGCACCCCGACCAACAACTGGACCTGGCCCAGCGTCAACTGGGTGGGCTCCTCGCCGGTTACGCCCATCGCGCCGTAGGCGGCACCGACGCCTTCGCCGGCTCGTACCCGACCACCGCCCTGATGGATGAGAACATCACGGACGGCGTGGCGATCATACAGCAAAATGGCACCATAACCGTCGCCGACAGCCTGGACGTGCTGGCGGTTCGCAGGTAACCATGGAGCGGCCATCGGACGCCGCGCAGAGATGAGCACATCATATGAAACAACCAGCTACACGGACGCCGGAATCCAGGCGCAGGCCCAGGGCATAGGTTCGTTGCCCTGGCTGATTTCGGCCGTCATCTTCGGCTTGATTGGGCCGATTCTCCTGTCGTTCTACTACGTGGAGGCTTTCCACCTGCCGTTCAATAGTTTCTATGAGCACGGATATCCATGGTCCTTCCCGGTCTGGGCCTACGGGATAACCTTCGTCAAGCTGACGGCTTTGATCGTATGGATGAGCATCCGCAACAGGCCAGGCTGGGTTTCGCCGTGGCTTGCCGGGATGTTCGCAGGCATCTTCATAGTCGGCTCGGTTCACGCGGCCGGGTGTGCCCTCATGAATATCGATGAGTTCGCCCGTAGCCTTTGGGTCGGATCGCACGTGGTACTGGCCGGCCTGGCTTCCCTGAGCTATTTCTGGAGCTTCGTTGCGGCTGCGCTGAGGGGCCTGCGCGGGATAGGCCTTCTTTTGCCGGGTGTCTTGCTCGGCCTGGTGATCGCAGCCGTGCCATTGGTGGCGGAGTTGGGGCTGCGAGTTTGGCTGCTAAAGACAGGTGCGGCGTAGGAAGCCCCGGCATACAATAGTCTGGCATTCGGCCGGGCAGCCTGTGCCATGATTGCGGCCTATCTTTTGGACGGCAAACTGCCGCAGCGACGTGATTGATGCTTCACAACATTTGAGGCTGCAAAGATGCACAAGAGATTCCTTACCCGCGATGAGTTCCTCGGATTGATCGGCAGATTCACTCCCGCCATAGATGGCAAGGGAACGGCCTTTATCGAGGGCTGCTTTAACCACTGCTCGTTCTGGTATTATACCGAGATGACAGATTTAGATTCTGATGTTCGCAGAGGAGATGCAGGTTTGGGGTTTTGCATTGGTTGTTGCAGACTGTACCACGTGACTCCTCAAAGGGATAATGGGTTCCTTCACGCTGATGGAAAGGAATATGGTCCCTACTGCTATACATGCGCGCTAAGCGCAATGAACTTGCTTGATGACAAGCGCAAATGAACTGATTCTGATAGACTTGCTGATCGGCATAGAGAATGTGTCCACGGAAGTTCATCCCACCGGGTTGAAAGCCATCTCGAGCTTGGCTCGGAGAGGTCCTATATCCAACGAGACCGATTGGCCGACGTTTCGCGCACATCCCGTTTGATGTACTGTGTGGTAGAATGATTTCCCCGTTGAGCCGAAGGTAGGTCGAATTAGTGAATAGACGGATGTCGTTTCGACCCGTTGCCGTAACGCTCTGGTACGTTATGCGGATTCCAGTTGCCTTGAGCCCGAACGGCCTGAACGTGCCCACGATGGCCGAAGCCCGTCGGGCCAGGTAGGTGATGGCCAGCTTTTGGCTGAAGTCAAAGCCGGCAAGCATTCTGACCGCTTTGAACAATTTGCTGAGCGAAACCTTAAAGAACGGGGGATCGGCCAGTATCAGGTCGAAACTCTCATCCAGGTGCCTGGGGCGATAGATGTCCCATTCCACGAAGCCGGGCAGATCGGCAAAGCGTTTGTCCACGTCCAGAACCCGGACATCTCGCCCTTGAAGGTGGAGGTGCCTGCCCAGCATCGGCGCGCAGAGCAGGCAGGGCCGCTCGAACGCCGAAATCAACTCCGTCAGGCCGTCCAGCGTCGCGCGGTCGAAGAAGTACTGTTCGCTCTCGTGGTCTTCCGTTATGCCGCTCATGGTTCGCTTTGTCCTCGATTGGCCTTAGCCTGTCTCGAGGGGCCCGCTCAGTCTTGTACCTTGAAGTGCGATTCAACAACAGCAAGCAACGGATCGATGGTCTTGGCCTGTATCCTGTGTGGCGGGGACCAATCGATCCATTCGTGGCCTGTATGCTCAGTCGGCGAGATGTCGGCCGGGCCGCTTACCCGCCTTGGCGGCGGAGACAAGCATCTTCAAACTGAAGACGACAGACCTCCATGGTTCGCAAGCGGAGACTTCTTCGGAACGTTCCGAGAATCTTCCTCAGGCGTAAGCTTTCGACGGGGCCTATTGGCGGCAGAGGGCCAAACGCTACCCGAGCTCTGCCGGTCTTGTGCTGATTAGCAGTTGATAGATGTACTGGTTTGGCTGGTAGTCCCGGAAAAACCTCGCGTCGCTATCCCCGAGGACGCTGCATACGGCTGCCGCAATGGCCGGGCTACGGCTCATGCCAGCCTCGCAGTGGACGGCAATGGCCTGTACCCGCTCCCGCCAGGTCGAAACAAACTGCCAGATCGCTCTGGCTTGCCGCCTGGACATCAAACGGATATCTGGAGGCAGTTGAAAAACGGCCGATGGTTCTGCGTCGTGGAAGCGCAGGTAGAGCACTTCGCGGCAGAGACGGTCGAAGCGTGGACGGGGTTTACGGCTGTGCGGGTCGAAAATCGAAATAAGCACGTAGGGCATGCGCATGACAACGCCTGCTTCAATCTCTCGCCGGCCGTATACGAAGAACTCCATCGCCTGCCTCCTAGCGCAAATCGCCAGTTGGTGATACGCCCTAATAAGGCGCGACCAGATGTTGCATGCAACCGAGTATGATCTCTACCATCTCTTCGAGCGTGCCCGCAAAGGGCGTGCGTTCCCATCGGCCGGTGTGGCGTTTAACGCTCAGCCCGTACGAGGACGCGGCCAGATGGGTGAAGCGCACCCGATCGTCGTTCTCCACTTGCCCACTGGGGCCGATTGGCTCCTGTCGGCCGAGGATCAGGTGGTCGCCATGAACGCGAACGTACATGCCGGCGGTGGGTTGATGGGCCTCCAGCAATCCCTTGAGTTTCGATTCGGCGAGTCGCATGTTCATCTGCATCGGGTCTCCTCAACGCACCAGCGATATGCGGCAGAGTATATGGCAGGCGATGCTCCTCCGCCAGTTCGCAAACGCAACCAAGGACTCTACACGGCCTTGGTCGCTCACTAGTCGGCTGGGGCCTTAGGATCAAGCAATCGGCCAAGGAACACTATGACGCCGGTCTTGGTGTCCCGGATCAGGAATACGAAGGGCCTATGTGGCCCCTCCGTCCGTCGGGGACGATAGCCGTAGGAGCCGTCTTGAAAGTCCGGCTCGAAGATCGGCTCCAGGATGAGCTTCAACGCTCCCTGGACGATGCGGTCCCGGATCGTCGGGATGCCAAGGATACGGAACCGCCCGTCTCCCTTGGGTGTCGCCTTCCGCCGGTTCCGCATCGGTCGATACGCGCCTGAGATCAGTTCGCCACGGATCTGCTGAAGGAACGCATCCAAGCCCCCTGCCTCGATGGCGCCAAACGTCGCTCCATCAATGCCGGGTGCTCCTCGGTTGGCCCGAACCAATCGATAGGCCTCCCGAAGCGTTTCTTCTTTGCAGACGTGTACGTACAGGCCCCAGAAGCGCCAGGCCTTGTCGGCCTTCGCCTTGGTGTAAATCCTCTTCCGCAGCTCTTGCAGACTGATGGACGTCTTTATCATTCCGTCCCTGCCTCGCCTTGTTGGTCGAGAACTGTCACCAGTAGGGTCCCTTCCCTCTGCCGGAATTACCCGGCTTCCTCGGTACTACGGACCCATCCGTCACCCTCTGGCCTTCGACCCCTTTCCCGGTGTAACCGGTTATAGGGCCTACCTTCTTCCGAGTGATTTGCACTCGGGGCCAGGAGGGCTTCTCCAGTTGCTCAGCGTGTCCTTGTCTGCGTGCCGCCGCTAAACACTCCGCCGGAGGGTCAGAACGTCTCAGTCAGATTACGTCCGGACCTGCTGCCTTCGCCGTGGGGATGCCAGCTCGGCCTCCGGGATTGTCACTGTCGGAGCCACTCATGCGTTCACTTCCGTTGCGGCCCGCGGACTCGCTCACCATCCTTTCGATGGCTTGGTCGATGGGCTTCAGAAGCAGCCGTTTCCAACTGCCCCTGCCATCCAAGCTACAGGGCTCTGACTATTACCCTGGCGGGACTGACTCCCGCTGAAACACGCCAGCCTTAGCTGGACGCACACCCCCACGAAACGTTCTCCTTGGCCATGCGTACCACGAGTTCCCGGATCGACTCGGCCACTGGCGGCCTGCCTGGCCCGCGCTTGGAGCTGCCGTCGTACTTCTTGGCAATCAGCGTCCGGTACCAGAGGAGAACTGCCTCTGGCGTCACAAGCGTGCAAACTTCCCGAAGCACCTTGGAACCCAAAGCCTTTCCCTTGGCGGCCAGGCGACGGCGCTGGTCGTCGGTGAACCGAATCCGCTTGCCTCCGAGCTGCTCCCGTAGGACGCGGTTCTCTTCGCTCAAGTACGCGACGATATCTTGCTGTTGCTGATTCAGCC
>Ga0315279_10003396_pt1 | contig 22258 bp, 19 predicted proteins | sample YL17G06_20_MG_FD_203694 | JGI IMG/M metagenome (GOLD analysis project Ga0315279, IMG submission 203694) | Sediment microbial communities from Yellowstone Lake, YNP, Wyoming, USA - YL17G06_20 | ecosystem: Environmental > Aquatic > Freshwater > Lake > Sediment | place: USA: Wyoming | collected... | reverse complement strand
GCCCGGCCGCGAAGTCCGCGGTCGACCTGATATTCTCTGCCGAATTGTTACACCCCGGCACCACGGGAATCCTTATTATGACATCGTGGGGATCCTTGATCGACCGCACCTTTTTCAGATTATCGAGTATTAATTCATTCGACTGACCGGTCAGCTCCCTGTGCCTGAGCGGGTCCATATGCTTGAGGTCGAACTGTAATAGATCGACATGCCGCAGCACCGCTTCAAAATGATCCCACGGGGCATAGCCGCAGGTTTCAATAGCGGTATTCAGATACTCTTCCTGTGCCGCTTCAAGAAGGCTTGCTGTGAACCGATATTGTGCCAGCGGTTCACCGCCTCCGATGGTGACACCACCGCCAGACCGCCGGTAAAAAGGACGATCTTTTTCAATTTCCGCCATCACTTCATCGACACTCATCTCCCGGCCAACAACCTTGAGCGCGTCATGATGGCATACCTCAGCACATTTGCCGCAGGTATTGCAGATGTCTCTGTCGATCAACGGTTTGGTTTGCCCATCCAATCGAATGGCTTCAACAGGACACACTGAGACGCATGGAGCATCACACCCCTCTGACCCGACACACCTAGACTGGATGAACCCGAGTTCAGGTGTACTCTTCTGTGATTCCGGATTGGAGCACCACAAGCACCTCAGCGGACAGCCTTTGAGGAAGACCAGCGTCCTGATGCCGGCGCCGTCATGTATGGAATACCTTTGAATATTGAAAACCCGGCCGGTTATCCCGTCTTTCATAAGGCCTTTTTCGCACTACGACAGCCCGTGCTCCGTCCTTCGGATGATATCGTCCTGCACCACCTTCTCCAGCTCGACGAAGAAGGCACTGTATCCTACAACCCGCACCACTAGGTCCTTGTAGTCTTCCGGGTGTTGCTGGGCCGCTTTCAAAGTCTCGGCGCTCACAACGTTGAACTGAATCTCCCATCCGCCCAGATCAAAATAGGTCCTGATGAGGTTGGCCCACTTGGCCATGCCCGCACTGGTCTCCAATGGCCCGGGGTGCATCTTCATGTTGAAAATGGTCCCCTGCACCAGATTCACATGCTCCAGATTGGACACCGACTTTATTGTGGCCGTAGGCCCGTTGACATCGCTGCCCTGAGCCGGGGAGCAGGCATCGTTCAGTGGAGTGCCTGCTTTCCGACCGTCGGGAGTGGCCCCACAGATCAATCCATAACTCATATGAGCAGTCACCGGAGCGATTGTGGCTCCATAGCCCTGCCCGGGGACGGTTTCATGCTTGCGCAGCTCCTTCAGTACAATATTTAGACAGTCTTTAGCGATATTATCAACATATGGGTCGTCATTCCCATATTTCGGGGCGCGGAGGCACATTTCCTGAATCGCCGGACCAGTGGGCTTCGTTGTGGCGTCTTCGAAATTGGTCTCCAGCGCATGCTTCAGCTGGGACATGGTAATGACTTTATCATCGAAGACGAGCTTCCTGATAGCTGCCATCGAGTTTGCCAGGGTGGCGATTCCCACAATGCAGGCGACTACCGCCCGGTTTCCGTAGATGGCGCCACCATCATAATAACTTATCCCTCTTTCAATGCAGCCTCTGGTAAGTGAGGAGAGATAGGGACAGGGACGGTACTTAGTATGGGCTTCGACCAGCGGGAGCTGCTGTAGAAACATGGCCCGTGCGAACCTCTCGGCGACTTCGTTGAAGGCTACCATCATATTGTCAAACGAGTCCCATGTCAGCATATTGCCAATGCCCGATGGTAAGGGATTGCCGGAAACAGGGTCGCGCCCTTGCAGCACCAATTCCAGAAGCCTCCCCAGACTCATGGCGTGATAAGGGATCCCTTCAGTGCCTTTTCCTGCAAAGACGATTTCTGAGCATCCGATGATGCAGTAGTCGTAAGCATCTTCCTTAGTTATGCCGGGAACGTATGCCAGCTGGCTGGGGATGATCACCTCGTCATTGAACAGGGCAGGGTGCCCGCCCCCGTGAGCTTTGATCGCCTCGCAACACTTCATCAGAAACCTATCGGGCGTCCGCTTGTGAATTCTCGCCGAAACCGTCGGCTCGTGGAGCAGCATATTGCTGGATACATCAAGCAGGAGGTAGGAGAGGTCATTTGTAGCATCATACCCATTGGCAGTCTGACCGCCAATGGGTACTTGAATCCAGAAGGGGTAACCGTTGTGTGCATAGGTGAAGATTTCAGGGGCTACGCGATTCGACTCCGCGATCTTGAGCCACAGGCATTCCAGAAGCTCCAGCGCCTGATCCTTAGTGATCGTCCCTTCCTCGACATCTCTTTTATAGTATGGGAAGCAGTACTGGTCCAGCCTGCCGGTGCCTATCGAGACACCATTCGATTCTATCTGCACCGTGGCCATGACAAAGGCCACGATCTGCAGCACCTCACGAAAGCTCCGCGCCGGATTGGCTGGTACCCATTCACACGTCTCGGCGATCTGCTCCAGCTCCCGCTTCCTTTCCCGATCCCGCTCGGCCGCCGCCTTCTCCCGTGCCAGCGTCGCGAACCTGCCGGCCCACTTGATCACAGCCCTGTCCGCGATGACCACCGACTTGAGAAAAGGCAGTTTGGCATAGTCCTCAGGATTGGCGAGATCGAGCCGATTTATGTTGCCTTCCGCCTCCTCGATATACGAGTTCAGCCCACGGGTAATGACATCTTCGATACCAGGCGCAATGTGGCCGATGCCGCCCTGCTTGCCCATGCGGATATCGATGAACGCGTGCTTCTCGGCCTGTCGCACCTCGTCCGTAGTCAGCGCATCGGCGATGGCGGCCAGGTTCCTACCCGTCCAGTAGTCCATACACCCCCTGATAGGCGCCTTGTCCTTCTCGCTCAGCAGCCAGGGATCCCGGCTCCTAGTCGAGATAGTGCCCAGCTCCGGTTTCAGCCAGGTATCGTCATACTCTGGGAAGAGGAACGCCCCCCTGGGTCTGGATGCGATATTAGATACAATGAGCTCGCCGTCCTGTATCCAGATTGGCATCTCGCTTAATACCCTGTCGAAGGCCATCGCCTGACGGAGCACCGGCGGCAGGGCTTCCGTCTCCTTATACGATTCGGTAACCAGCACGCTGCGTTCAGAGCAGATGCTGGGCTTACATGCCATATAAGCTTGCTTCAGCCTCTGCGTCCGATGCGTGCTGGGGCTCCGTTTCTTTTTCGTTATCGTCGAACTCTCTTCCGCGCCCATTTTATATTCTCCTTACAACGTCTCCGGCCGACTGTACCAATTCATCAGCGTACTCTGCTATTTGACCGTGTTCCATTCCTCGCGCAGGCGTGTTATTTTTGTGCTCTTCTTACGCCACTTGCCGTCCTGCTTGACGTATTCGTCGTAGTAGTAGCCCCAGCCGTTGATGGACATCCTCGACCCGAATACGATATAGTCATGTAAGGCCCAGATGCCTCTGGCTGTGTCCGCGCCGGTTATCTCTATCTCCGGGTTGTAGCCCTGGTGTATGGTCACGATATCCTGATTGCCAGTGCTGTCTCTCAGGAAATCTATGATGGCGTCCCGCCCTCTGGGGTTAATCTTGCCGTACTCCAGCGTCGCGTCCCCGGTGAAACACTCGGCCAGCTCATCCCACAGTTTATTGTCTGCGCAGCGCCAGTATTTAGCCTTGAGCTTCTTGACGGCCTCGATGTCCTCTATGACGCCGAGCCTGAGTTCGAGCTCTTCGTTATCGCACATGGTTCATCTCCTTTATATCTCCGTCTTGCCCCACAGCAGTTCAAGCGCCAGCCCGCCGAACTCCGTCGTGTCGTAATATGCGAACTTCATGACCACCAGATCGCCGGAGAAGAACGGCTCCATCCCCTTTTTTGCGAATTCGGCCTTCGCCTGCTCGATATCGTCAACCTTGAATCCGAGATGGTGGATGCCTTCTCCTCTTCGGGCCAGGAATTCCGTGTACGGATTGTCACCGTCCAGCGGCTGAATTAGCTCGATCTGAACGTCCCCCGATTTGGCAAAGGCCGTCTTGATCCTGGTGCTGACCGTCCTGCCCATGAAAACGGCCTTCTTCATGGGAACCACTACCGGGCCGGCGAAAGGCCCTATGCCAAAGGCCGATTCATAGTGTTTGCCGGCCTTCTCGACGTCCGCGACCACATAGCCTAACTGATATATCGACGGTAGCTTGAACGGTGTATCTGATTGTCCTGCCATCTCCCGCGCTCCTTTAATGGATTTACTATTTCTCGCCTATTCTCTCCAGCTACACTCACTATACCATTGTATGGCGAATTTGTCAAATATATGCTATAATAGCGGTGGAAATGCCAACAATTCGATTTAATGATGGTTTTTCTGACAATATAATAGGCCAAATAATAGGCCGACGGAAGGAAGATGCAAGATGGATAAGTCTCTGCCCCGGGATTTGAAACCGCTCGATCTCATGCTGATGCGTGAGATGGCGATGGACGCCACGCAGACCACCACGGACCTCGCCAAGAAGCTCGGCAGGAGCAGGTCCACGGTGCAATGGCGGCTGCAGGAGCTCCTCGATAAGAAGATCATCAAGATCGTTCCGGTACATAACCCGGTCGCCGCGGGCTATAAGATGGGGGTGCTCATAGGATTAAAAGTCCTCCCGAACAGGGTGAGCTCCTTAGCGGCGGAAATGGCCTCCGTGCCGGAGGTTCATAACGTGATCATATGCGCCGGCCGTTACGATATAATCCTCGGCGCGGTCTTCGCGGATACGGATAAGCTCTCGGGATTCTTGATAAACGAGCTCAGCGCCATCAGCGGCGTGACCATCATCGAGACCATGGTGACCCTCAAGCTGGTCAAGGCCTCATTCACGTTCATGACGCCCCAGGAACTGCCCTCTGTGGACATGCCGCTCAAACCGGGTATAGATGCCCTGGACCTGATGATAATACGTGAACTGCAGAACGACCCCCAGCAGCCGCAGGCCGATATCGCAAAAAAGCTCGGCGCCGGCGCAACGACCGTGCGCAGGAGGCTGAAGAGGCTGCTCGACGAGCATATTATAAGGATAGTCGCCATCGCCGACCCGCATGCCCTGGGCTACCACGTCAGAGCGATGATAGGTATTAAGGTGTGTCCCAGAAAAATCGACGACATAGCCGATAAGCTGGCCTCATATGCAAATGTGCATTACGCGCTCATAACCACCGGGCCTTATGATCTTGTAGCGTGGGCCGTGTTCCGCGATACGGATGAGCTGTCTGGTTTCATCAGGCACGAGTTGGGCAGTATTGAGGGAATTGTCAGCTACGAATGTATGCTGACCTTAAAGGTCACCAAGGATCTCTTGAGCTCACCGACTCGCAATCTGTAGCAGTCAGACTGTGCGAATTCACATATTATCTTGAATGAAGGCCCACGTTATCCTAGAGAGCATATGTCGCAATCACTATGCCTATCGACATCAATAGCGGCGTAACCAGTACGGTGATAACATCCACGCCGAGCGCCGGAACGAGCTTTGACATATCGCTATGATGCTTTACTGCGCCCTGCATCGCCTTAAATGCCAAAGGTAACGTCAGCAAACCAACGAGGGCCAGCCACGGCAGGACACCAGCGGCAGCACCAGCGATTATCGCAACGTATGCCCCTATCAATAGGACGCTGTAGATAATCCCAGCTTTAGTCTTTCCTAAAATAATCGGCAGGTGTTTCCTCCCCGCTGCCTTATCAGCCTCGACATCGGGAAATTCGTTTATTAGAAGGAGATCAGCGATGAGCAGACCGGCGACTACGCTCACCACGGCCGCTCCGGCGCTGTATTCCCCCGTCTGCGTGACATATGTTCCCAGCACCATCAGGCCGAATCCCAGACCAGGGCCTATGATCTCTGTAATGCCAGGTAATTTGGTTAGATACGGCGTATATAGAAAAACGACCAGCACGCCAATGACACCGACGGGGACTATCGTCCATTTATATACAGTTATGAAATAGATGCCGATGGCGGCGGTTATCGCCAGACAGGTCAGACCAAATATCAATACCTTCTTCGGATTGAGCTTGCCCGACGGCAGGATGCCGCTGCCGCCGGAGAACGGCGTAGGCTTCGTATTGAAATCGATGCCTGTCTTATAATCCGAATATTCGTTGAGAACATTTACCGCAATGTGGGCGAACAGCGCGCCGACGAACGCCAGAGCAAAATACAAAGGCTTAAAAGTATAGTCTTCAAATAACGACACGGCAACACCAGTAAATACGCACACCGGCACGAGGAGCAAGAAGCTCGGCCTAGTTTGCATAAACCATGTCTTCAAGTTTCCCATCTGTCTCTTCCCTTTGTGAGTTTTACCTTTGCCTTCCCCTTAATGAAGTCTTGGTCTCACCCACCTTAACCTCATCTCCAATGTTGGCCCCTAAGTACCTTGCCGCACTGCCCTTCTGTACCGATACCTCCAGCCTTCCGTCCGATCCGAAGATAGCCAACAGCTCCTCTTCATCCTCATAAGAAGTGCTCACATCATCGATGATATGCCCGAATACTTCTATAAAAACCCGCCCTTTAGGCATGTCGGATTTCAAGATATCGGTGATAAGGTTACCAAAATGATCTATATGAATCACCTTGCCGATCAGAGTCCCATCCTCATGGTGGTGTGGACGCGAGAGCGTTACACCCGACAAAGCCGTTATTGCTGAACCAAGCTCGTGCGGCGGAACACCGAGGGATAAATGGGCTGCGACGGGAGCGAATATGTCGCGCCCGTGAAACGTGTGGCTCACCGGTTGCAGCCAGTAGTGCGAGTTGGTCAACTCGAAGGCGTGCATCTTGTGTGCAGACTGCGACGCCACGTAGCCGAAAACGCCGTTATCTGGCCCGACGTAATACGACTTGGGTCCGACCAGAAGCACCGCCCTTCGCTTTGTGCCGACCCCGGGATCGATAACCGCTATATGAATTGTGCCCTCGGGGAAGTAACCCGCCGCAGTGCTCAGAATGTACGCCGCCTGCGTGATATTCTGCGGCCGCACGGTGTGACAGATATCGACTATCGCAGCCTTGGGATTGATGCTCAGGATGACGCCCTTCATAACGGCGACATAGGCGTCATCGGTGCCGAAATCGGTAGTAAGAGTTATAACCGTCATTCCGTTAATCAACCTGAACAGCAAATATCGAGATAAGCACGAATATGGCCATCATGATTATCGTGAAGCGAAACAGCGTCTTCTCTATCCCGCGTTTCGTTCGATACACACCTGTCTGCTGTCCGAATATACCTCCCAGGCCACCACCTCTCACCTGAAGTAGTAATGCAATGATAAGTACGATTGCTACTACCAATTGAGCGATTTCAAGATATGTCTTCATACTCAGCTCTCCAACCTCTCCCTTAATAATTTATTTACAAGAGCGGGATTTGCCCGCCCTTTCGTTAACCTCATAATCTGCCCTACCAGAAAACTCTGCGCCTTTTCTTTTCCTTTTTTGAAGTCAGCCACAGGCTGTGGATTCTCGGCAATAACTCTATCTATTATATCCTCGATTTCTCTGGTATTGCTTATCTGTGAGAGCCCCTTTTCGGCAATTATCTTATCGGCACTCTTTCCTGTGTTAAACATATCCTCGAAGACAGCCTTAGCCATCGACCCGCTTAGCACTCCACTATCTATTAACTCCAGCATATCCACAAGGTGTTTGGGTTTTATCTTCGTTTCTTCAATATCGATATTATTCGAATTGAGCAGTCGAAACAGCTCTCCCGTCATCCAGTTGCTCATAGCCTTCGCCTGTTTCTTACCGCTCTTGCTTGGGCTCAAATCCACGCACTGCTCAAAAAAGTCAGCCATCGGCTTTGAGCTGATGAGCAAGCCAGCGTCATATTCCGATAGCCCATACTCGGCGATGAACCTGTCCCGCTTTACAACGGGAAGTTCTGGTTGCCTTGACTTAATCTCATCCACCCACTCCCTGCTAAAAGATAACGGGGGCAGGTCAGGCTCGGGAAAGTAGCGATAATCATGAGCGTATTCCTTGCTGCGCTGAGAAACGGTTATCCCTTGATCATCTACCCATCCGCGAGTCTCCTGCACCAACCTCTCACCGCTCTCGACCGCCTGACGCTGGCGTTTTTCCTCAAATTCCAAAGCGCGAAATACCGCCTTGAAACTGTTCATGTTTTTTATTTCCACTTTGACCGATAACGGCTCCCCAGGCTTGCGTATACTGATATTGGCATCGCAGCGAAAGCTGCCCTCCTCCATGTTACCGCTGGAAACACCAAGGAACTGCAGAACCGCACGGAGACCAGTAAGATACTGCCGTGCCTCTTCAGGAGACCGCATATCGGGTTCGCTCACTATCTCCATCAGCGGAGTGCCGGCCCGATTAACATCGACAAGGCTGAACGATTCTCCACCTGATCCATCGCGATGTGTCAACTTAGCAGTATCTTCCTCAAGATGAACCCTGGTGATACCTATCTTCTTGCTCTCCCCATTTATTTCTATATCCATCCATCCACCGACACCGATCGGAGCATCGTACTGTGATATCTGATACCCCTTCATTAAATCCGGATAAGGATAGTTCTTTCGATCGAACTTGGAATACTCAGGTATATCACAATTCAATGCCAAGGCCGTCATTGCAGTGTATTCAAGAGCCTTCTTATTTATCACCGGTAGAACACCGGGCATACCAAGACATACAGGGCAAACATGGGTATTAGGTGTAGCACTCGAATAATCCGCATTGCAACTGCAGAACATCTTGCTTTTGGTGAGCAATTGCGAATGGACCTCCAGCCCAATAACCGTTTCGTATTCCATACGTGGGTAGTATAACAACCTTTTAATGATGGAGCAAGTTGTTTTAAATCATATATTTACAGCTATTGCACAGTTATCTAATTAACTTATGTTAAGTATTAGAAAAACCTTGACAATATATCCAGCCTGCTGGTATCTTTTGCTGGAGCGTATCGTGGACCAATATTTATTAGACCATGGCATTACACATCCCCTAATAGTTTTCATCCTCTCTATCATTCCCATATCAGAGTTACGCGGCGCCCTGCTGGTCGCCATCCCTGTCTATCATATGGAATGGTATGTCGCATTACCTATAGCAGTAATTGGAAACTTACTACCAATACCATTTGTCTTTTTCTTCATCGAACGCATAAGACGTTTATTTACAAAGATGGGTATTTTAGGAGTCTGGACTGAGAAATTTATGGCGAGAACCTCTCGTCGCACTGACTTAATCCAAAAATACGGTAAGTTAGGGCTTGCTATTTTCGTTGCAATACCATTGCCGCTAACCGGAGCATGGACAGGCATAATCGCAGCTTACCTTTTAGGTATGAGATTCAGAGACGCCTTTCCTGCCATTATCGCTGGTGTATTAGTAGCCGGGATCATCGTCACCGTATTTTGCTTACTTGAGTGGACCGGGGCTATTATTGCAGGAGTTATACTGTTTGTAGCGATTGCCTTCTGGCTATGGCCTCGTGGGAACAGAAAACATTGAATAAATGCTAATCATCACTCCAGGCGTCTTCTCCTATCAAAGGTACAAAACGACATGATGTCAATTGCTTTACTTCTATATCCTTATCACGTTTAATTACACGAAGCAGTGTCTGTTCCCAGCGAGAGCCCACAGGTATCACAAGCCTTCCCGCTATCTTTAATTGATCGATCAGAGTCTGCGGAATATTAGGTGCTGCCGCAGTTACAAGTATCGCATCATATGGGGACTCATCCGGCCACCCGAGCACCTCCAATGCTACATGAAACGATATATTCCTGTAACCTATATTCTTAAGGATAGTTTCCGCTGATCTAGATAAGTTTGGTAATCGCTCAACTGTAAACACTTGTCCAGCTAACTCTGCAAGAATGGCTGCTTGATAACCGCTACCAGTACCCAATTCCAGAACTTTGCTCTCATCATCTAATTCCAAGGCCTGTGTCATCAGCGCAACTATAAAAGGCTGCGATATCGTCTGACCCTCCCCTATTGGCAGAGGTCGGTCATCATAAGCATAAGCATAGTTCATAGCAGGTACAAACAGCTCCCGAGGCACCCGCCACATCGCATCAAGGACACGCTCGTCGCTAATATCACGGCGCAGTCTCCTGAATAATTCCTCTTTATTCCTTGTCAGATCCATCGACTTAACAATAAAGTAGCCTTCTACTGCAATCTATCACAATACAAAGATATCATCAAGCTTAGTACTATCTGATATAAAGCGATAATATATCGCGTTGACTATGTATGCACCGCCTGAGATAATTCATGCGGAGGATATATCATGAACTGGAACACCAAAATAACCGAAATGCTGGGATGTAAATACCCCATCATCGAAGGAGCGTTCGGCGGCTTCGGCACATCGGCACTTGCCGCCCCAGTATCCGCTGCCGACGGCTTCGGCATGATAACCGCCAGTGCATTGAAAACACCGGAGCGGCTCAGAGAAGATATCCGTAAAGCGAAATCGATGACCAATAAACCATTCGGCGTTAATCTATCGGTAGGTGCAAGCTCTTCTATTAACGAGATGCTCGAAGTCGCGCTCGATGAAAATGTATCTGCTATTTTCACCGCTGTCTACCGCGCCGACGATATAGGCAAGCGCGTACATGAGGCAGGACGTATATGGATTCACAAGGTAGCAACTGTTAGACACGCCGTGGCCGCTGAGCGCCACGGAGCCGATGCCATCATTATTGTAGGAATGGAGGGAACCGGATTTAAAAGCGTGGAGCAGTTGCCGACCCTCATCAGCATTACCAATGCCATAAAAATGATAAAAGTTCCCCTTATCGCTGCAGGCGGCATAGGAGATGCTCGCGGCTTACTGGCTGCTTTGGGCATGGGTGCCGAGGCCATCTATATGGGCACTCGATTCATGGCCACTACTGAATGCCCGATATCGCCGCGCTATAAGCAGAAGCTCGTCGAGGCGCAGCCGTGGGACCCCAAGGTGCGCGACCGCATCCTCAACGTGACCAGAAACGAGAAGTACGAAGAAATATTAAAGCTAAAGGGCAAGATACCACAGGACGAATGGCTCAAAATGGTAGAGCAGCATTCATTTAAACGTTCATCAGAGCTTAATATCGACTGGCAGAAGGATTACGACGAAGAAGTGGCGACACATGTCACCGGCGGTTCGCTAGCTGTGGGCGTAATCGATAGCGTAGTCAGCTGCAAAGAGCTGATAGACACAATTATACGTGAGGCTGAGTCGATACTTGCCAAAGAAGGCAACATCGGCAAGCTTATACGATAACATTTCTTGCCTTATAAATAGGGCAGAGAGCGAGGTCGACAAAATGTGCGATAACGAAGAACTCGAACTAAGGATTGGCGTTATTGAGGATATCGAAGCGATTAAAAAACTGAAGGCAAGATACTGGCGTTGTGTCGACAACAAGCTATGGGACGAACTGCGCGAGTGTTTCACCGAGGACGCAACATTGGAATACGGGACGGACAATCCCAAGGGAAGGGAAGCCATCATCGAGTTTCTGAAAAACAGCACCGGGAATAAGAAAATTGTAACTATTCATCAAGGCCACAACCCGGAGATTGAGATAACCGGAGACGGAACTGCCAAAGGTATTTGGGCATTGCACGACTACCTGGTATTCGGATCGAGGATGTCGATAAACGGGTGGGGATACTACTATGATGAATACGCGAAGGTTAATGGCCAGTGGCGGAAAAAGAGCACCAAGATAACCCGTCTGCGTGAGGAGTGGAATACTGTCAAATAACAAAGTATTCTAATTGATAGCTGATCTAAAAGATGTCGATAAAAGAATTGCTGTGTTATATGAACAATAATATTTATTATAAATATTATAAATTCTCTTTCAATCTCTCAGCAAGCGAACGCGTCATCCCTGGAACTGCCGCGATATCGTTAATATCGGCTCCCCGTATCGCTTTTACCGACCCAAACTTCCTGAGTAATGCTTTCTTCCGCTTAGGGCCTATACCGGCCACATCATCCAGTATAGACTTAATCGATTCGCGATCGCGTACTTTCTGATGATATCCTAAAGCGAAACGGTGAGCTTCGTCACGGATGCGCTGCACAAGATGCAACGCCTCGGAATCACGCTGTAGAATTATAGGCTCTTCCATCCCTGATAAAAATATTTCCTCATTTTCCTTAGCGATGCTGGCAACGGGTATGTAGTTCACCTCCAGATCACTCATCTCATCCAGAGCCGCATTTAAATGTCCCTTACCTCCATCTATCATTACCAGGTCCGGAACCAACCCCCAGGCACCTTCAGCCTGGCCTACTTTACTGAAACGTCGTCTCAGAATCTCATGCATCATAGCGTAATCATCTATTCCCTCGATGGTTTTGATGCGGAAACGTCTGTAGTGAGCCTTCTTCGGCTGTCCGTCCTCAAAGACGATCATACTGCCAACAGCCGCTTTACCCTGAATATTCGAGATATCATAACATTCAATCCGATTTGGTATACCAGGCAGTTGCAGCGTCTGCTTCAATGATTCCAGCGAGGATTCCACTTTGTCCGTATCTGAAAGATGCTTAACAATTACCTGCTCAATCCCCAAAACAGCATTTTCAACAACCATGTCTACCAGTTTTTTCTTTTCACCGCGGAAAGGAACATACAGCCTTACTTTTGAACCTCGTCTGCCGGAGAGCCATTCCTCCAAAACAAAAAAGTCATCCGGTTGATATTGCAGGAGTATTAAAGGTGGTATATAAGATGCCGAGCTATAGAACTGATTGAGAAAGCTTGCCATTATTTTACCGGTGTCCTCGTCCTGCACCCCCTGCACAATAAAATTGTCCCTCTCGACAAGCTTTCCTTCCCTTATAAAGAAGACCTCTACATACGCTTGATCATGGTCTTTGGCAAATGCTATGACATCCTGATCGTCTCCCTCAGCAGCAGATACCTTTTGATGTTCTGTGACCATCTCAACCGATCGTATCTGATCACGCAACACTGCTGCACGCTCATAATCCATACAACCCGCTGCCGATGCCATCTCCAGGCGCAATTCTCTTAAAACGCCCTCCCGTTTGCCTTCCAAAAACATTATTACCTGATTTATGATCGTCCTGTATTCGTCCTCAGATACATCTCCCACACATGGGCCACAACAACGATGAATATAATATTCCAAACACGGCCTTTTATCTTTCCCTGTTATAGTACGTTTGCAAGAGCGGAAGGGGAAAAGTTGCTTTAATAGGTTCAGAGTCCTTCTAACAGATTGAGCGCTTGCGTATGGCCCAAAATAGCGTGAGCCATCTTTTTCCAAATGCCTGGTAACGTAAATCCTTGACCAGTCATCCTGAATGTTTATCTTGAGGTACGGATATGTCTTATCATCCTTGAGGCGCACATTATATCGAGGCCTATACTTTTTAATCAGGTTACACTCAAGGATCAATGCCTCTTGTTCCGAATCTGTGACAATAAATTCGAAATCATCTATGTAGGAGAGCATCCTTAGCTGTTTATGAGATAGTCCCTCTTGCGTACCGAAGTAGCTTCTTACCCTGCTGCGGAGGTTGGTAGCTTTACCAACATAAACTACGCTACCTGAACCATCTTTGAAAAGATATACACCAGGTTTTTGAGGCAATGCATCAAGCTGCTTTTGCAAGCGCTTTATGTCCATGAGCTACTTTCCTGAATTAGAGCACAAATGCGAGAATAATTAGGATGACTATAAGAGGGGCTGCAATTATAGCAATCTTGCGCAAATCTCGAATAACGTACTGGTATCGGTTTTCATCCAATTGAATTAATTGAGAAGACCTCGTCGAAACAGCAGGTGCGGATGATTGAGAAATATTAGAGCTGACACTCGATGCATTAACCACAACATCGAGTGGAGCGGTCGTACCAGATGATTCGGAATGCTTCTCAGTAGACTGAGACTTCTTCTTCCTTTTTCTTTCCCTGCTAATTGCTGCCTGCCTTGAGGCAATCTGATGAGACCTTTTTGTCATTCTAACTCACCTTAACTACATTTCCATTATCTACTTGACATGTTACAGGCGTATTCATCCTTTTAAAAGCGAAGTCTATGCTGACCTGACACTTTAAATCTAATTTCTTTTCCTGCCCCTTTATATTGATAACAAGAACCGGGCCATTCACACCATCCCTTACCCCAATCAAAATTCCTCTAATAGTTTCGCTTGCCATATAACTCCTTCAATCACTATTTGTTACTGCTCAGCTCTTGGATGCGCCTTATCATAGGCATGCCGAACATGTTCGCTTGTCAGATGCGTATATATTTGTGTCGAAGATATATTAGCATGACCGAGAAGTTCCTGAACCGCTCTCAAGTCTGCGCCACCACTCAATATATGTGTTGCGAAGCTGTGCCTCAGAGTATGCGGCGTCACTACCTTCTTTATTCCAGCAGCCTTAGCATGACCTTTTAATATCAGCCAGAATCCCTGCCTTGTTAATCGGTCTCCCCGTCTATTTAAAAACAGCGCCTGTTCTTCCTTGCCTTTTAAAAGGTGCGGACGTGCCTCTGAGATGTATTCTTTAACACTGCGAACTGCTCTATCATGTATAGGGATAATTCGCTCCTTGGAACCTTTACCCAGACAACGTACAAAACCAGCCTTGAGATTTATATCATTGACATTCAAATCAATGAGCTCCGAAACCCTCATCCCGCTCGCGTAAAGCAATTCAAGCATAGCCACATCCCTCATCGCTTCAGGTGTGGAAGACTTTGCCGGCTCGGCTAACAGTACATCAATCTCCGTTAATGACAGAGGCTTCGGCAGTGACTTATTCACCTTTGGTGAACTGATATTCTCGGTAGGATCATTTTGAATCTTTTTTTCAGCAACTAAAAATGCAAAGAATGACTTTACTGCCGCTACCTTCCTAGCAACAGTTGCCGATGCATAGTTTCTATCCTTCAAATCGATTATATAATTAATTAGTAAATTCCGGTCTACCGATAACCATTCTGCTTTGAATCCTTTTGCAGACGCCATCCCCTCAATAAAATCATTTAATTGATCCAAATCATTTCTGTAAGCCCCGACAGTATTAGCTGAAAAGCCTTTCTCAACAGCCAAGTAATTCAGAAAGGCATTGATTAGATCCCTCATTCATTGCTCCTTTGGCAATTTATAGTGAAGCCATTTTAACATAATGTTAGTAAAAATGCACTAGCCGAAGTTACAAATAGCTTTGATACTTTAGATATCAATTGGAGGGGACAAAATCGATTATGTTTAGCTGAAGAGAGGCTCTGCCACGCCATTCGTTGATCTGAAGATTAAACACAATATCAATTCGAGGAGTTACCTCTTTCACAAATCTTCCCATTTTAAAAGCAATCCCATCCCATTTAGCTTTACTATCGCTTAATTTAAACTTCAGATGATCACCGCTATTACCTACACATTTACAGTCATCAACGATAATATTGCGTGCTAAAAAAGTCGGATATGGATTCGCCGAACCAAATGGCGCCAACTGCTCAATCATTTTAAAAGTATTCCCCTGCAGTTCGGATAGAAGAACCTCGGCATCAATTGAAATATGAGGCTGAATTTTAAATAGATCCATCTGTTCTGTAATTCGCTCAGTCAACCTCATACGCAGTTCGCTTAATTTATCGGTAGCAATGGTAAATCCTGCCGCCATAGGGTGTCCCCCATACCGGTGTAGAATATCACCACAATCAACTAATGCATCAATAATACTAACCTCAGGTACGCTCCTGGCGCTGCCCTTTGTCCATTCACTCCCCTGCTCAAACACTACAACCGGACGGTAGAACTCTTCAGCTAATTTGCCAGCCACCACTCCGACGACTCCGCTATGAAAATCATGCCCACCTACCATGATCAGCGGAGAATCGATACGATCTTCGGTAATCTGCTCTTTAGCCTTAGTAATTAAAACTTCGGTCAGACGTTGACGCTCACTATTTTTTCTCTCAAGTGAAATAGCAAGATGTCGTGCTTCCTCTTCCGAATCAGTAGATAGTAGTTTCAATCCGATACCTGCATGGTCAAGGCGGCCAGCTGCATTGAGTCTAGGGGCTAATACCCATGATATGACATCGGTATCAATAGCCGATACAGGTATGCCTGCACATTTAGCTAGTTCCTTAATTCCTACTCGCTTTGTCTTATGTAATACCTCGAGCCCTCGTTTTACTAAATATCTATTTTCACCCAGGAGTGAAACCATATCCGCGACAGTACCTAAAGCCACGAGGTCTAAAAACGGTTCAACCTTGTTCTCCGACTTTAATGTACTGGTAAGCGCCTGTAGAAGTTTATAAGAAACACCTACTCCAGCAAGATCGTTAAACGGATAACGGGAATCGTTACGTTTTGGATCGATTACTGCAACGGCCGGAGGAATCTCTGACGGGACGTTATGATGATCTGTCACCACAACATCCATACCGATTCTATTTGCTTCAACAACCTCAGGAACAGCGCTGACACCGCAATCGGCAGTGATCAATAAACTTATCCCCTGCCCCGACAAGTACGATATGGCAAAATTATTTAGCCCGTATCCCTCATCACCGCGATGCGGGATATACGAAACCACATTTGCTCCAAGCGATTTGAGTCCTTCGTGTAATAGCGTTGTAGCAGTAATGCCATCAGCATCAAAATCGCCATATACGGCTATCTTTTCCTCGGATTGTAAAGCGATCCGTATCCTCTCTACCGCATCATCTATATCCGGAAGAAGAAAGGGATCATTTTGTAAACGCTCATCCACTGCTAAAAAGGACTCGATCGACTCATTTGTACGGATATTTCTGTTATAAAGCAATTGGACAATCAGTGGTGAGATAGGTATTTTGGCTTTGTAAGTAATTTGATACAGTTGTTCTTCTGATATCTTGGGAAACACCTGCCAGCAGCTGCGTTTCACGCTCTCCCCTCGTATCTGCGGAAGATTAACGTTGAGTTATGGCCACCAAAACCAAAGACATTGGATAATGCCGTCGATACCGTTACTCTTCGTGCTGTATTAGGCACATAGTCTAGGTCACATTCTGGATCAGGCGTTGTCAGGTTAACAGTCGGTGGAATTATGCCATTCTGTATAGCGAGGATGCATACCGCCGCTTCCAGCGAACCTGCTGCGCCAAGCAGGTGACCCGTCATCGATTTTGTAGAGCTAATAGGAACATTGTATGCTTCTTTCTCAAAAACGCTTTTAATAGCCATAGTTTCATTTTTATCATTTAAAGGTGTGGAGGTGCCGTGCGCATTAATATAGTTGATCTCGCCTGGTTTCATGCCCGCCTCTTTGAGAGCAGCTTTCATCGCCCTCGCCCCCCCCTCACCACCATTGGCCGGCTGCGTGACATGGAATGCATCACTTGTAGCGCCATACCCTACGAGTTCCGCCAGTATTGTTGCACCCCTCCTCTCGGCATGCTCAAGGCTTTCCAGAACAAGCACCGCCGCCCCCTCGCCGATGATAAAGCCGTCCCGCTCCGCATCAAACGGCCTTGATGCCTTCTTGGGCTCATTATTCCTGGTGGAAAGAGCGCGGGCGGAGTTAAAGCCTGCGACGGCGATCGGTGTTATAACCGACTCGGCACCACCGGCCACCATAACCGTTGTTTCTCCCCTTTTAATAATCTCGTAGGCCTCACCTATAGCGTCGGAGCCGCTGGCACAAGCCGAAGCCGTACAAAAGTTCGGCCCCTTAGCACCTAACATTATCGAAACCTGCCCTGCAGCCATATCCGGTATCATCATCGGGATAAGGAAAGGGCTGACCCTGTCCGCTCCTTTTTCCCGCAACACGTCATACTGGTTTAACAGCGTATTCAAACCGCCTAGCCCGACTCCAATTATTACACCCGCTTCCTGAGATGGAATATCTTTTATACCAGCTTGCTTAACTGCCTGAAGCGCAGCAACAGCAGCAAACTGAACAAATCGATCCATATGCCTGGATTCCTTGCGATCTAAATATTGCGTCGGATCGAATCCTTTTACCTCCGCAGCGATCTTAGTCTCTGTAATCGCAGGGTCATATTGTGTTATATAATCAACGCCTGATTCACCGTTTATTAATTTCTGCCACGTCGAAGAAACATCGAGACCCAATGGAGTTACCATTCCCATACCTGTGACTACTACTCGATTATTCAATTAAACGATCCCCCTCTTTAGATATCATATAAATGAATTAACGGGCTATAGCCATAGTTTATATTCCGTTATGGAACACACGCTGAATATAATAACATATAATAACATAAGTTAAATCGCAGTCAAATCAATAGCACAATCGCCTATTAGGTTGAAGGTGAAGAACACCTTCAACAGCAACAATGACAGATGCTAGGTATCTTTTCCCTCTTCAAAAAGAAGTGCAGGAGAAAAGTCTCCTGCCGGGGGCATGGGGGTGTCCCCCAACTTTTTTAAATTCCCCCATGATTGGGGGATATCAGGGGGTTGATTAACACTGAACAAAGCCTTCTATGGTATCATTTAGCCATGAAACACCCGGCGAACCCGACAACCACCGTCTCTATCGAAACTCTGGGATGCAAACTGAACCAGGCAGAAAGCGAATCCCTCGCGTTGCAGCTTACAGAAATGGGATACAAACTGGTATCGCCCTCTGAAGCTGCTAATATATACATCCTCAATACATGCACCGTAACCCACATAGCCGACCGCAAGTCGCGTTACCTGCTGAGGCTGGCACGACGCCGCAACCCCCATGCAACTATCATCGCTATCGGCTGCTATGCCGACCGCGCCGCTGGGGAACTCGACAAACTGAAATGTGCCGACCTTATCCTTTGCAATAATTACAAAAAGAACCTGCTGGAAATCCTTGACCTAAAGCGACAGGAAACACCAAAAGACACATACGACGTAGATGCCCTCCGTACTCGCAGCATGGTAAAAATACAGGAGGGATGCGATCATTTCTGTTCCTACTGTATCGTGCCATACGTCCGAGGTCATGAGCGAAGTCTGCCCTCAGGTGAGATAATCGACGAAATAAACTCCAGAGTAAGAATGGGTTTTAAAGAGATAGTGCTTACCGGCACCAAGATCGGTTCCTATCACCCAAGCCTTGAGTTATTAATAAAACTCATCCTCGACCAGACGGATGTTCAGCGAATTCGTCTATCTTCACTTCAGCCTAAGGACATTACCGATGGTCTCCTCGACCTGTGGAACGATGCAAGGCTCTGCCGCCATCTGCATCTACCTTTACAAAGCGGCAGCGATTCCGTTCTCAAGCGCATGAACCGCCCATACAACACATCCAATTACGAATCTGCCGTAAAGCGTATCAGGAAGTCTATACTCAAAGTATCGATTACCACGGACATCATCGTTGGTTTCCCCGGAGAGACGGACGATGAGTTCAAAGAGAGCTATCGTTTCTGCCAGCATATATCATTCGCAAACCTGCATGTATTCTCATACTCGGAGAGACCAGAGACAGCTGCTGCTGCGATGCCAGATCAGATAAACGAACGCATTAAGAAAGAACGTAGCAAAAGGATGCTGAAGCTGGCACGAGATAGCGCTACCCACTTCAGCCGACAGTTCTGCGGCACGACGATGCCTGTGCTGTGGGAAAGCGAAATATCACCGGGCGTCTGGGACGGGCTTACGGATAACTACATTCGAGTGATGACACATAGCAGCAAATCGCTGAAAAACGAGATCGTCGACGCCAGATTAAGCGATAGCTACAACAAATCATTCAAGTGTATTGAGACGATGCTGGTATCATAAGAAGGCGTGGAACGATCTCGGATGTATTCTCACATCCCAGCTACCATCCAAATGAATCCGCGCGGCACCCTCCAGATATAACATCAGCTTGACAGAAAGCACCCAAAAACGGTATCTTTTATACGAACGTCTACAAGAAAGGAGCGTTAGATGGTCGGTATCACAGCTTATGGCGCCTACATCCCCTGGCATCGCATCAACCGAATGACCATATACTGGACTATCGGTTTTATTAACCAAGCGACTATAACGCCAGGCGAAAAGACAGTAGCTAACTATGACGAAGACAGCCTCAGCATGGCCGTCAATGCGGGAATGGACTGCTTGACGGGCATCGACCGAAGCAAGATCGACGGCCTTTATTTGGCAACAACAACTGCACCGTACAAAGAAAGGCAGAATGCCGGCATAATCTCAACCGCACTCGACCTCAAATCAACGGCACGCTCTGCCGACTTTACCGCCTCGGTAAAGGCCGGAACGACCGCAGTTCTCGCCGCTTGCGACGCAGTCAAGGCGGAAACAGCAAATAGCATCTTGGTCTGTTCTTCGGATTGCAGGTTGGGGCCTGCTGGAAGCTTCCAAGAGGAGAATTACGGTGACGCCGCGGCAGCCATACTCATCGGCAATAAAAATGTAATTGCCAACCTTATTGGAACCCACTCCATTACTTACGATTTTGTCGATCAATGGCGCATTGAAGGCGAGAAGTACAACCGCATCTGGGAGGACCGATGGGTGCGCGATGAAGGCTATGGCAAGTTCGTTGCCGAGGCCATCGGCGGATTGATGAAGAAGTACAGCCTCGCACCAAAGGATGTTGCTAAAGTATGCTTCCCAGGCGTGTACCATCGGCAGCATCCCACTATCGGCAAACAGCTCGGATTCAAGCCCGAGCAGTTGCAGGATCACATGTTCACCACAGTCGGCCTGACCGGCTCTTCCAACCCGCTGCTCATACTTGTGGCAGCGCTGGAAGATGCCAAGCCCGGCGATAAGATAATAGTAGCCAGTTATGGCAACGGCGGCGACGTGCTGCTGTTCGAAGTAACGCCTGAGATCACGAAACTCGCCCCGCGCAAGGGTGTCAAGAAACATATGGCACATAAGACAGAGCTCAAGAGCTACGAGAAGATGGTTACTTTCCGTAACGTGATCAACATCGATGTCGCCGGCCGCGGCGAGGAGTTTTTCAAAACGTCAGCCACGATATTGTGGCGGGACCGCAAAAAGCTATATGGCCTGGTCGGCACAAAATGCAAGGCCTGTGGCACACCGCAATGGCCGCCGCAGCGAGTCTGCATCAATCCTAAATGTAAAGTTATCGATCAGATGGAAGAGTACCGCTTCTCCGACAGGAAAGGGAAGCTGTTCACCTACACCGGCGACAACCTGGCATTCACCCCGACCCCGCCGGAACTTTACGGCATGATCGATTTCGACGGTGGCGGACGCGCGATGTTCAACCTCAGCGACTGCACCCTCGAAGAGCTCAAGGTTAATATGCCTGTAGAAATGACGTTCCGCAAGAGATGGGAAGCCCCCGGCTACGTCGGCTATGGCTGGAAAGGAACCCCTGTACAGGGGTAAAGGAGACGCTAAATGGCAGAGGGCATTAAAGATAAAGTTGCAATAATCGGAATGGGCTGCACCAAGTTCGGTGAGCTGTGGGATAAGAGCGGGCCCGATCTAATAATCGATGCCTATCAAGAATGCATGCAGGACGCCGGAATTGAGATGAAGGACATTGACGCTGCATGGTACTCCACCCTTTATCCAATGCAGGGCCTCAGCGGAATACAGCTTGCCCAGACCTTGCACCTTCCGTATCTACCGGTAACCCACGTCGAGAACCTGTGCGCCAGCGGCACCGAGGCGGTACGCGGCGCTACATACGCATTAGCATCCGGAGCAATCGATGTCGCCCTGTGCGTCGGCATGGAAAAGCTGAAGGATGTTGGATACGGCGGACTTCCGGATATGAGACCGCCTCACGAGCAGTACTGGGCGCCTAATGCATCCGGACCTGGAGTCTATGCCATGATGGCCACCAGGTACTTTGCCGTGTACAGCCTCTCCCCTGAGGAAGGCAAGAAGATGCTTGCCAGAGTCAGCTGGAAGAGCCATCAGAATGGAGCTAAGCATCCTAAGGCACACTTGAAAAAGGCTATTGAACTCGATGCTATCATAAATGCGCCGATAATCGCATGGCCGCTAGGGCTGTTCGACTGTTGCGGCGTGAGCGACGGTGCCGCTGCAGCTGTACTGGTACGGGCGAAGGATGCCAAGAAGTATCGCAGCGACCCTGTCCTCATCAAGGGCTGCACTATCGCGGCGGCATCCGGCGAGGATATGTGGTATACGGATTACGACTATGCACACGCCGAGACCGGCTTCCGCGCCGGACAGCGGGTCTACAAAGAGGCCGGCATCAAGAACCCGCGCGAGGAGATCAGCATGGCCGAGGTTCACGACT